>Ga0206942_1295_pt2 | contig 10962 bp, 11 predicted proteins | sample Alteio_BWOrgHeat_6_FD_153253 | JGI IMG/M metagenome (GOLD analysis project Ga0206942, IMG submission 153253) | Enriched cells from forest soil in Barre Woods Harvard Forest LTER site, Petersham, Massachusetts, United States -... | ecosystem: Environmental > Terrestrial > Soil > Temperate forest > O... | reverse complement strand
TACACCGATTATTTATTACTGCCACAATGCAGGACAAACCTGGCCTTATTATTTGCTACCTCACTCGTGGGCCGGCTTTAGTACTCAATAATGTCTTCATACCGCTCGAAATCGCATATGGAGTTCAGGCAATCTTTACGCGCCAATTCGATAAAGTATCCCACTACATTCTTATGATCCTATTACTCGCAATAGGCTATGCAGTGTTGTGGGCTATTGGCGGCATTACCATCAGCCGAAATGGCATTATTGGCTCGTCATATATACAAAAGACGGTATTTAATAATTTCCTACAAAAAGATTACGACTTCTACGGTAATACTTATTTTGGCGCACTCGGTTCTCAAGCTATTCAACTGCGCAGTGTATACAGCGAGTATTGTCAGATCTTTGCTCTCAGCGGTCTCGTACAGACGGTCACTATCGTGGCGGGTATTGCGGTAGTTGCCTGGAAGTCCCCAATACTCGCTCTTGTAACATTATTAGCCATGTCACTGGTACTTGGATTTACGGTCATGTTCAGTAAGTGGCGATTGCGATTGCGTCGCGTACTCAGTGATGCCAATAGCTCGCTCGCAGGCGTTGTAGGTGACGCGCTTACTCATGGGCCGACAGTAAAAAGTTTTGCAAGCGAGAAATATGAAGAAAGACATCTCGAGAAACCGCTGAAGGTGTGGGGAGATGCGCAATTTAAAACATGGATATCTTCTACGCCAGCCGACGCTGGACGTACTATTCTTGCAGCTGTAGCCATGTGCATACTTCTACTCATGACTGCTCGGATGTATCAACATCGTGAGATATCTATAGCCATAGTAGCCCTAGTGCAACTGTACGTTATTAAGATGATAGCCGCTACTCAATCTATTGCTGACCTTATAAAACAATATGAGGTTGTGATGGGGAATGCATATGAAACTATGAAGACAATGCTGATACAGCCAACAGTCGTGGATAAAGCGGAGCCAGAGCATCTGCCGAAAGGTCCACTCACTATCACATTTGACGATGTTGCTTTTCAATATAATGATGCCGGCAAGCACGCCAAAGCAATAACCAAATTCGCGCTCAGTATAGCCCCGGGCGAAAAAATTGGGTTAGTAGGCTATTCCGGAAGTGGCAAGACTACCTTAACAAAATTACTGCTCCGTTTTATGGATACGACCAGCGGGGCTATTAAACTTAATGACGTTAACATAAGTGATCTATCGCAGCAAAAGCTACGGGAAAAGATTGCCTATGTACCACAGGAGCCGTTACTTTTTCATAGAAGTGTTGCGGAAAATATCGCCTACGGTCGACCGGGTGCATCTCATAAGGACGTTGAGAAAGCCGCAGGACTTGCTTATGTGCACGAATTTGTGGCAGATCTTCCCCGAAAATATGAAACGCTTGTGGGTGAACGAGGAGTTAAACTCTCCGGCGGACAGCGGCAACGTGTCGCTATTGCGCGAGCTATACTCAAGGATGCCCCAATACTTGTACTTGATGAAGCCACTAGCGCTCTCGACAGTCGCAGTGAAAAGTTCATTCAGGAAGCACTGTGGCAGCTCATGAAAGATCGTACCGCACTAGTAGTCGCTCATCGCCTGAGTACCATACAACGAATGGACCGTATTGTTGTCATGGACAAAGGCAAGATTGTACAAATAGGGAATCATGAAGAATTGCTCAAAGACAAGAATGGTATATATGCTGAACTTTGGTCGCATCAAAGTGGTGGCTATGTAGGCGTTCCTAAAGCCAACAATGATTAATGTACTTCAAAAGTTGCAGTAAGCGGCTTGTGGTCTGAGACATCATCCTCGGGGCAGTCTTTAGCAAGCACTTGTATAGTCGGACTAACAAAAATCATGTCTACTGCGGCAGTAGCATAGCCTGGGTTGTCTTTATGGCGCATGTTAAAGGTAGAAGTTAGTTCGCTTCCGAAAACACTATGCAGATGTTCTTCGATATCTTTGATGCATTGGTTATCTGTCTTGGCATTCGTGTCACCGCCAAGAATAACACGCTCTTTGCCTGAGACTTGCTCAATAACAATGTCAGCCATATGTTTGCGCTGATCACTATAGCGTTCACCGTTTAAATCCCATACACCCTGGATATTAAAAACGTCAATGTCTCCGACGGGCGTTTCCATCGTCACATGCTCAAGTACACGAGGACAATTTTGATAGTTTCCCGGAACGTCTCTGTATGCCCCATCACTATATCCTTCGAAAAAGAAAACTGAGTCCCGACCGCTGATAGGAAACCTGGATAATAGAGCGTTCCCGATTTGCGCTTTGCCCTCTGTACGATCCATGTCGCGGAAGGCTGCGACGAAATCATTATATGGATAGTGCAGTTCCTCATCCAGAACCTGCATGGAACGAAATTGCTTTGCTAAAGTTGGATCTGTACTGTTATATGCCTCTTGCATAATAACAATATCGGCATCTTGCTCTCGCAAGAATTTTAGGATGTTATCTAAAAAAGTACCGCCATGAAGCAAATTTATACTTACAAATTTTATAGTCATAAACCTATAGTACTAGAGGAGAGAAACTCTGCCTAGACGGCCCCCACACCGTTATTGCGTGCCTGCCGTCTCGGAACACCGAACCCATGATATACCTCTTCCTGGTTATTTTTGTCGGTATACGCTATCAAGACTATCATCGGCGTCTCTTCAGGATCGGACAAAGGTTCTTCAAGACTATCGGAAACCTCACTTCGTACCATAGCAGAACCAGTATGCTTTGCAGTATTGGCACGAGCAGCACGCTTTGTCTCTACATATGCTAGCGCAAGCGCTGGCCTCAGTCTCTCCATTGATTTTGTCGTCAGTACACTATACCGAGGAATCATCAGCTCATATATTTGTCGTTCTATGTCTGGGAAAAAATAACTAGCTGTACTCTCGCCAATACTGACGTCTTTTGTCTGTTTCAAGAAAGTAGCCAAAGCCTCAAGCTCTCCCGCTAATCGATCAGGATATTCTGCACCCTGTATGCTCACTGCTGACTCTCTTTTTAGTAGGCGCATAATCCTAGAGCCAGTTTGCTTCGTAATAAGTACTCGCTGTGACAAGAGGGTACTAATTGTGTCTCCAAATCGAGCAAGTTCGTCTCTAATTAGTAACGCTCCGGACTCTAGTTGCGCTTCGATCTGATCTTGAGGGATAGAGACTCTCGCAGCCGTCTTGATACAGCGGTCAGAATTAAATGCCCTTATTAATGCAGATCTGAAACTGTCAACAGTAGTCTTATATACACCACGCAACTCTTCGCGGCGCTCGCCAGAACTTTGATGTTTCACAAAATCTCGCATAGATGGCACCGATTCAGCCTCCTCAGTAATGATCGGGTAGGTAAGAACTGTCTGAGCCGTATACACCTCTTTAGTCTCATGTGCGGTAGTCTTCGCAAAAGCTGCAATATGGTTAGTCGCCGCCTCTGCATCTTGTGGACCATAGAAACCAATTTCGTCAAACTCACCACTATCTAAAAGCGTCACCACTTCCGTTGCCGCAGGGTGATCATACTCCAAAAGGCCAGCACTAAATAAGACGGTGCGTAGCTGAGACACACCAAAAAACTCCCCCGAATTGGGATCAAGTAGCTGCTCCTTTTCCATATACATACTTTAAAATAAACGAGGCTACTAGTAAAGAAGGGGGCGTAATAACACCTTTTATACGGTCGGGAACAGCAGGTTACTCTGGTATCATGAGATAAAACTGATATACTGAGGAAAAGCATTGCAAAAGAGGTAAAAGGATTCGATGAACTGGGGAATTATTGTTAAATCGCTTGGTCATAAGGATATGCGCAAGCGTATATTAGCTGTTTTAGGTATCTTGCTTGTCTTCCGTGTCATGGCTCATATTCCTGTGCCACTGGCAGACCCACAAACATTAAAGCAGGTATTACAAAATTTATTCACGTCAAGCAGTACTCCGCAACTACTAAGTTTTATTAACATCCTATCCGGTGGAGCACTAGCCAACTTCTCAATTATGATCGCTGGACTGGGGCCATATATTAACGCCTCAATCATCATGCAATTGCTGACTAAAGCAATACCAAAGCTGGAGGCACTCCGTAAGGAAGGCGAGTATGGGCAGCGTAAGATTAACCAATATACCCGTATATTGACATTCCCACTCGCCATTCTGCAGTCAGTAGGAGCCATTTACCTTGTACGCCAAACAGCAGAGCAAATTGGTGGTATTGGCGACATCACTGCGAACAGCTCTCTTATGCAGTGGGTTCTGATGGTTGGCGCCCTTACTGGTGGCTCTATGCTCCTTATGTGGCTCGGTGAACTTATTACTGAGCGAAGTATTGGTAACGGTATTTCATTAGTCATCACCGTTGGTATCGTGAGCGGCTTACCATCTCAAGTGGCAGCCGTATACCAAACAGCTTTTAGCAAAACGAGTACCTGGACTATCTTTGGGCATAAGGAGCACCTAAGTGCCAAAGGTGCCGTGGATGGACTTCTTATCCTGGTCGCCGTCTTAATTGTTACGTGGCTTGTCGTAAAACTTAATGAAGCAGCCAGACGAATCACTATTAATTATGCTAAACGAGTACAAGGCAATCGTACGTATGGTGGCGTCACCACTGTACTACCGGTAAAACTTATTAGCGCTGGGGTGGTGCCAATTATCTTCGCCGTAGCCTTCCTAAGCGTCCCTAGTTTTGTGGGACAACTCCTGGCTGGTGCGCATAGTGCCAATCTACAGCATATCGGAGCAGACCTTACAAAGTGGTTTGCTACGCCATCCGCAACCACGTTCTCAACCAATGGCGCCGATGCATATATATATCCAGCGACCTACTTCTTACTCGTTTTTGTGTTTACCTTCTTCTATACGAGTGTGACTTTCAACAGTAAAGAAATAGCAGAGAATCTCCAAAAGCAGGGAGGTTTTATTGAAGGTGTGCGCAGTGGTATTCAAACTGAAAAGCATTTGAGTAAAATCGTAAATCGCCTCACTCTTTTTGGTGCACTAGCCCTCGGCTTGCTGGCACTTGGACCAATTGTTGCGCAGATCTTCCTTCCAAATGAAAATATAGCAATTGGCGGCACGAGCGTGCTTATCTTGGTTTCCGTGTCACTCGAGACACTTCGCGCTGTAGAGTCGCGCGCTCTTATGGTCACTTACGATCAGTACGCCCAACCGGACTTCTTTCATGAAATGGAAGAAAATGATGTAAACAGCGCCAAGAAACGTCGGTTTAGCCTTATGCCGTTTAAGAAGTCCGCTAAAAACGGTAAAAAGAAATAGTTGACAGCGTACTTCTTTAAACCATACTATTGACGCTACTGCACATACATATACAATACACATTAGACTCTCCAGAAAGCGCGGTTCCTATATATCTCCGGTGGATTCATTGGTTAGCTAACATAGAAAGAGTAATTTCATGACGGCTGAGCTCGTAAGTCCGCATGGGCAAGAAGAAGACGGTATTGGGCGTGGCGATGTGTCTGTCGTGCCGAGCGGAGTTGCATTTGGTTGGACGAATGAGCCACTTGTTATACATAGGGGCGGTGCAGTAATAGACTATGAATCTGCAGTACCCAATGCCCGCGCTCTTACAACTCGATGGTCTCACCGATTCATAAATACCAAAGCGCAACGTCCGACTGAGCATATACGGTCGGTACTTGTAGATTTTCTCAGCCCAAGAGACTACTGGCGTGGTCGGGATATGGGATATCTTATATTGGGCATCTCAGAGCTTGCAAATAACGCCTTGCAGCCTCGTGCAGAGGAAAATCCTACTGAAGTGTTTGCTACCGGTTCATGTGATGTTTGGTTGTGTGATTCTGGTGACCCTGACGACCATACAGGGTATGTTCTGCTCGGATCTGCACTTTCTCCAGATGAAATAGAGAAAACTAGAAAAAATTTAGCACATCTCGATCCAGTCGCAGCCCTTAACGCACTCAACCCTAAAAACAAAGAAGAAGAACGTGGACGTGGGGTACTCATAGCTGCTGCTTGTTTTCAAGAAGATGGCGTTGCGGCTCAGATACTTACAACGCCTCTTAGTAATAATCAACAATATATGGCTATTATGCTCAAAATTCCGCTGTAGACGTAACTGAACACTTTTGTTACGATCTTTGCAATGACTCAAATAGCAGCACAAGAAGCATCTCGACTCCCTGATGGCCATCCGTATATGCTGGCCGAAGATGTCTCAATAGATTTTTTGAAGTATCAACTCGATAATGCGTTAGTTCTCGATGAAGGCGAACTACATCCTGAAGAGCGACTCATCCACCTTGGTTGGGCTCACACAGAAATGGGGCTGTCCCCTGATACATCCGACAAAGAAGCGGAAGGCCATTTCGAGCAAGCTGGTCTAGTCGCGGACGATATCATCGGCAAAGGCTATGAAGGTTTTAGAACGTACCGCAGCATACACGAGGCGTTCCTGTTAAGAGCTTATCTTCCAGCTCTTTCGGCGAGACGACTACGGGAGCCGCTCACTGAAAATATTGAAGACAAAGTCTTAGATAGGTTGTGTAATGAGTTTGACGCACTATCGGCCGTTGAATTTCGCGACCCCAATGAACTTATTGGGCACCTAGCTAAATTGTCAGTACATGCAGCACATTTGCGCGACACATCTAATGAAGCATTTCGAGGAGTGATACACCCACATCTCCTATACCCAGGATCTGCCAGGGAAAGCCGTCACAAAGACTCGCCATTGGCACCATTCAACCACGATGCCTATGTCGTATTGGATGATCTAAAGATACCCTATCGGATACGATCGACAAAAAAGAATCCGGGTATTGAATATGATGAGGAACTGCTTTTTATACCATATTCCCGTATTGCAAAAGCTGCTCTACGCAGCTTTGACATTGAAATAAAAAATGGCGAGCCTGTTATCATGGTTGCCGATCTACTCGCCGATGAAATCGAAGGCAAAAACTTGTCTGAGGCGGAAGTAGGTGCCCTGGACCATATCACAAATTACCTTGTAACCGAGGGGCTTGCCTATATTGCCACGCACTCGCTTCTTGAATAGGTAGCAGAGCGCCCGGTTAAACCTATTTGAATAATACAGATTAATATGTTATAGTAACAGTATGTACGTTCGCAACCCTACTGTTGAAATTTTTCAAGATTTACATAGCAACGCACAGCCCGTTGAGTTAGCCCATGAAGCGCTAGGGTACATTGCTACCATTATCGGCCCTCTAGATATCGTTGATGACCAGAGGCGTATACGGTTAGTGAATAATGCGGAGCAAACGTATGTTGACTTTAACAATGTACGCTGGCCACGATTCGCTGCCGATGTAAACATAGTACTGAGCCAACGGGCCATTTTGCAGGATGGGAGGGGAATTCCTCTGCATGAACGAGATGCGCAAGCACATCGCGGGCCGAGCGGCATTAGTCAATTCGGGGGCAACGTGGCACTCATTGATACGGATAAGACAACGGCTGTTAGGTCAGCAGCTGCTCATGAATTTGGGCATCTTTACGGTCTAAAGAAAGATGGCGTCAACGCAGATGGAAATTCACTTCACTGCGCAGTGCGCAGTTGCGTCATGCGACCTTATGTAAATCAAGTGCCACGATCCTTTATGGATGTGGCAGGAGCCATAATTGAAAGGCCTAACCCTAACGAGGGCGGTGCAAGTAGACTTCCTTTAGACCTTAGACAACGTCACTATTGCGACGAATGCGCAGGGCAGCTTGCTCGATCGGTCATCTTAAGAACACTCGGTGCTCATCACTCTTAGGTGGTATATCTATAGTTTTACTTTACAAACCATTGTAAAGACTGCTATAATCTAATCTAGTTATATTTATGGCAAGTAACAAGCAAGTCATCGAGTTGACGGGGACGATTATTGAGACACTTCCGGGTACTCAGTTTCGTGTTGAGCTTGAAAACGGTCATCAAATTATAGCCCACGTCGCCGGTAAGATGAGAAAACACTACATTCGCATCGTGCCAGGAGACAGCGTTACTGTCGAGTTGACCCCTTACGATCTTACGAAGGGCAGAATCACGTATCGCAAATCTTAAATTATCAAACTAAGCAGAGTGTTATGCACCAGAGGAAGGAGCATGATCCGCATGAAAGTGCGTGCAAGTGTCAAAAAGATCAGCCCCGACGACAAAGTCGTTTGGCGCAAAGGTCGCGGGCGTGGCAGCAAAGCCAAGCTTTATATCATCAACAAAATGAAACCTAAGCACAAGCAGAGGCAAGGTTAGTTATGGCGCGTATTTCCGGAGTTACGATTCCATCTGAAAAGCAAGTATGGGTTGCACTGACCTACGTATACGGCATCGGCCCAAAGACCAGCAATAACATTCTTGCTGCCGCTAAGGTTGAACCTACAGTGCGAGTAAAGGATCTCACCGACGCCGAGATTGGTCGCATTCAAGAAGTTATCAATGAAAAGTACACAGTTGAAGGTGAACTGCAGCGTGTAGTAGCCGGTAACATTAAGCGCCTGAAAGATATCAGCGCTTACCGTGGTCTGCGTCACAAAGCCAACCTACCGAGCCGTGGGCAGCGTACCAAAACTAATGCACGTACTCGCCGTGGTAAAAAAGTTACCGTAGGCGGTACCGCCAAGAAGGTTGCGTCGAAGACGTAGGATGATGAGGATATAGATATGGCAGAAAATACTTCGACAACTACAACAGCCAAGAAAAAGAAGGCAAAGCGCAGCGTACCTGCTGGCCAAGTCCACATTCTAGCTACATTTAATAACACGATCATCACCTTCACTGATTCAAAAGGCGCCGTACTGACGACTGCAAGCGCAGGCGCACTCGGTTTCCGCGGTTCAAAAAAAGGTACAGCGTATGCGGCACAAGTCGCTGCTGAAAAAGCAGGCAATCTTGCAAAGCAGCAGCACGGGCTTATGAAAGTAGACGTATTTTTGAAAGGCGTCGGCCTCGGTCGTGATGCAGCTGTTCGCACACTGCAAAACCTAAATATGCAAGTAGAGACCATTACCGATGTAACTGGCGTACCACACGGTGGTGTGCGTCCGCGTAAGGCACGAAGGGTCTAGGTAGGATAACACTATGGCACGAGACACTCGTTCAATCGTAAAAATGTCCCGCCGTGAAGGTTACGCTTTACACCCAAAGGCTCACAAAGCCCTCGTAAAGCGCCCAACACCTCCAGGACAACATGGCAACAGCCGTGGCGGCATGCGCAACAAAGCAAGCCAATATTCTCTACAGCTTCGCGAGAAGCAAAAAGTGAAGCGCTTATATGGCCTTCTAGAGAAACAGTTCAGTAACCTTATGGCCGAAGCAGGACGCAAGGAAGGTCAGTCAGGCCAGAACTTGCTCCGTCTGCTCGAACAACGCCTTGACAATGCTGTTTACCGTGCTGGGTTCGCCCCAAGCCGCCGAGCAGCCCGTCAGCTCGTAACTCATGGCCACTTCATGCTAAACGGCGTTCGCGTTGACATTCCTTCTATCCGCGTAAAGATCGGCGACGAATTTATCGTACGTGATCACAGCAAGGCCAGCGAATACTTCAAGAAGCTCGACGATGTCAGCCCAGCTCCTTCAACCATTCCTGAATGGCTTAAGGTAGATCGTAAGAAATTCCAGGCTAAAATTACCAACCTACCGACCCGCGATGACGCTGAACCAGATATCAACGAACAATTAATCGTAGAATACTACTCACGCTAAGGAGGCTGTGTATAATGTCAAAAACAATTCACACACCAGGGTTAGTGCAAGTAGACGATCACAGTGCAACAAGTAGCACATTTGTCGTCGAGCCACTACATAACGGTTACGGCATGACGCTCGGTAACTCACTTCGCCGCGTATTGCTTTCAAGCATCTCAGGCGCTGCTGTTACGAGCTTCAAGGTCGAAGGAACCACGCACGAATTTACTACCGTCAAAGGTATTAAAGAAGATATCGTTGACATCATGCTTCACTTGAAGGCTATTCGTTTTCGTGTATACGGCGACGAGCCACAACAAGTCCGCATCGTCAAAAGCGGTAAGGGTGTGGTAACTGCAAAAGACATCCAGGTTAATGCTGATGTTGAAGTGGTCAATCCAGACCAAATCATCGCCACTATTGACGACGACAAAACTAAATTGGTCATGGACCTCGTTGTTGAAACGGGTCGCGGCTACCGAACTATAGAAGAAGGTACAGCCAAGAAAGCAAGCGACTATGTCGCCCTCGACGCTATCTTCAGCCCAGTTGCTCGTGTCCGTTACAAGGTAGAGAACACCCGTGTTGGTCAAATGACTGACCTCGACAAACTTCTTCTCACTGTTGACACAGATGGCACTATTACGCCACGCGACGCATTTGAAGAAGCTGCAGCAATCCTGGTTAACCAGTACACTGCACTCGCTGGCAAAACCCGTGTTGAAGTTGCCGAGGCAATGCCGGCCGGCGCACCGCAATCAGCCGCTCGTCTTGGAGACGATAATACTGATGAGCCTGCCGCGCTCAACACTCCTATTGAGGATTTGAATCTCAGTGCTCGCACTACTAACGCACTTGTTAACAACGACATCCATACTATCAAGGACCTATTCTCTCTGAGTGATGCTGAACTGCGTGACCTCAAGGGATTTGGTAGCAAGGCCCTCGACGAAGTTAAGGAAAAACTAGCGGAGTTGGAGCTGTAAGATGCATCGTCATTTTGGATATCAAGGCAAGAAGTTCCATCGCGAGCGCGACCAACGTGAAGCGCTCGTGAAGGGGCTGGCCGATTCTCTCGTCAAGTACGAGAGTATTGAGACCACTCTAGTAAAGGCTAAAGAAGTGGTGCCTTATGTTGAAAAACTAATCACTAAGGCAAAGAAGGGCGACTTACATAATCGTCGACAGGTTATTGCTGATCTGCAGACCGTTGCAAGCGCACACAAGCTTGTTGACGAGATCGCTCCAAAGCTAAAGGGCCGCACAAGTGGTCACCTACGTATTG
>Ga0206942_1324_pt1 | contig 10977 bp, 6 predicted proteins | sample Alteio_BWOrgHeat_6_FD_153253 | JGI IMG/M metagenome (GOLD analysis project Ga0206942, IMG submission 153253) | Enriched cells from forest soil in Barre Woods Harvard Forest LTER site, Petersham, Massachusetts, United States -... | ecosystem: Environmental > Terrestrial > Soil > Temperate forest > O... | reverse complement strand
TTAAAACAACAAGCAATACAGCTAAACCTCTTAAACCATCTAATGCTTTAAAATGATCTTTTTTATAATCGTACGGGAAGAGCAGTTTGCGTATGCTGAATTTTTCCGGAGTTTTTGCAGGTGTGGTTGTTCTTGTATTTATTTCCGCGGGAATGATAAGCCAAAATTGTTGATGAATGCAAACATATATAATAATCAATAAGCTTTTTGAGTACAGATTTATCGTTGCTTAAAAAAATTTACAAAGCAGCAACCTTTTTTTTAAAGGCAAAGTTTAATAATTGCATACCTGTACTATTGCCCCTGAATAAGTTTAAATAGCTAAATCTGTAAACCCGAAAGCGATTGCCGGCTAAATTAAATTTTGCTTTCGAAGCGTCTTAAACTTGCCTCAGGCGTAATTGCTACAGCTGTTTTCTCCAGTAATTTTTAACCACTAAAATGTTCAATTATGAAAACACGTATCCTCGTGGGTGCATTTTTATGCCTGCAGCTTTTTGCAAAAGCGCAAAGTGTAAACAATCTTCCTAAATTAGAATTAGCGCCTTTTGCAAAAAATTTTAAGTATCCAATTGATATGGCCAGTTGCGGCGATAGCCGCCTGTTTATTGTGGAAAGGCTTGGTAAGATTTGGGTGATTGATTCGTCGGGAAAAAAGATGACTAAAAATCCTTTTCTTGATATAACTGACGAAGTGTTTACCGTTTTTCCAAATGGCTATGATGAACGCGGTTTGTTGGGCCTTACGTTCCATCCAAATTATCCTGACTCACCGTATTTCTATGTAAATTATATTGGTTTAGACAGCAACAGCCATATTTCTCGTTTTACAGTTGATCCCAATAATCCAAACAGAGCTTTAAAAAACAGCGAAGATATTTTGCTTATAGTTAACCAACCAAAAGGTGCAAACTATGTAAATCACAAAGCAGGATGTTTAAAGTTTGGACCTGATGGTTATTTGTATGCAACGTTTGGTGATGGAGGTTTTGCCGGTGATCCACACAATAATGCACAGGATCTTAGTAAGTTTCTGGGAAAAATGATTCGCATTGATGTAAATAAACCAGACAAAAAAAGAGGCAGAGACTATTCGATTCCAAAAGACAATCCTTTTATTGACAGGCCCGATACAAAAGATGAAATATGGGCTTGTGGTTTGCGCAATCCATTCCGTTTCAGTTTTGATAAATTAACCGGTGATCTTTGGCTGCCCGATGTTGGACAGGACAAATGGGAAGAAATAAACTTGCAAAAAAATGGTGCGAAAGGTGGCAGGAATTATGGATGGAGTTGTTATGAAGGCAATCATAATTACAAATTCGACGCCTGTGATTATAACGGGTTGCCTTATACTTTTCCTATTGTGGAATATGGTCATACAGAAAATCCTTGCGCTGCAATTACCGGTGGTTTCGTGTACCGCGGTTCTAAATATCCTAAAATGTATGGCATGTATATTTATAATGATTACTGCACGGGCAAATACAGTGTTGTTTTTAAAAAGAATCAAAGCTGGATGAATATTTTTATGCTGAATGAAGATGATGCCGCGTATGTAAGTTTTGGAGAAGATAGTAAAGGAGAATTATATTCCATCAACGAAAATACCGGCGAAATTGAACGTGTAATTGATGATTCGCAAAAAGCCGGTGAAATGAAAGGTTATACAAACAATTTTGCAAGTCTTGATCTGAAATTATCACCTAATCCAAACAGAGGACAGTTTACAGTGCAGCTTACAGTGCCTCAAAATGAAGTGTATTCTGTATTTGTAACAGATATGGTTGGTACAACAATACTTTCAGAAAATAAATCTGCAGTTGCGGGAACAAACAGGTGGAGCTTTTCTTCACCTAAATTACAGAAAGGAGTTTATATGCTTCATGTGCAATCTTCCAAAGGAAGCCTTACTCAAAATTTTGTAGTTGATAAATAATAACAGCAAACTTTAATAAAAAACCGGTTGTTTTTAGCAACTGGTTTTTTATTATTATTTCATTTTAACAGCTTATAAAAAAACAGTTGGTATTTGTGGAAGAGCAAACCATTGCGCAACTGAATTATATTTTTTTCCAAGTTGCTGTAGCATGCTTACACCATCTTTCACAGTGCTGAGTACTTTACCTTGCGGTGAATCTTTATCCTCAAATTTTATAATAAAATCTCCAATACGTTTAATAACACTGGGTTTAATATCTTCTTTTTTCTCAGCATTATCAATACTCGCTATATCTTCAGTAATTTGTTTGGCTTCATCAACCACAACTGCTTTGTCTTCATGCGTTGCAGTTTGTTCAATAGTATCGGTAAGCTCAACAAAATCTTTCTTCAAATCTGTAATGCAAACAATTTCATATTCTGATAAAAACAAAAGAATTTTCTTTGTTAAACCTGCCCGCATTATTTCTAAATCATCATTGCGCATATCCCCGTCAATACGATGATTATTATATTCCCGGTAGGTTCCTTTAAGTTGCGAGACCTTCCCTTTAAAATCATCATCCAATCCTAATTGGTCACATGCATTAAGTGCTTGTTGTAATTGGTTGTTAGAAACCAATCTGCGAACTTCATTTGTTGTCATAAGTTAAAACTTAAGCTCAAATATATTCATAAAATGATTTTGAAAACTTATATTTGAAACACGCAATAGCTATGAATTTTCAAACACTGAATTAAACCGCCGAAATATGAATGCAACCGCTGAATCTCCGGATGTAGATGATTGGAATGAGCTTGTAAACGCGATAAAAGATGGAAAATGCGTTTTATTCGTAGGTCCTGAAACCGTTTTAAAGGAACCGGGGGTTCCTTATCACCAGGCATTGGTTAGCTCTGCTGATTTTCAGGAAAACAAGTATTTTAAATATATACCTAAAGATGAAATGTTTCTTCTTTGGGAAAAGCAAAACAGGAATAAACTTGTAAACAGGTTTAGAAATTACTGCCAGCAAAATAATTTTTTTGATGAGACATATAAAAAAATTACAGCCATTCCTTTTAATACAATTATTGCTGTAAGCAGGTATCCGTTTTTAGTGCAAACTTTTGAAAAAAGCAATCTCAATTTTCAACATCAATGGTTTTCAAAAAATTTTAGCAAGCCAAAACCTGGTGAAACAGAAGAAGTGATTGAAACACCAACAGCAGAAAATCCTTTAGTATATAATCTTTTTGGAAAATTAAATCTTGATGATTCGTTGCTGCTTACTCATGCTGACCTGTTTGATTATCTCTCCGAATTACTAAAGAATGAAAATGCTATTCCAACTGAATTAAAGGATCTTGTAAAATCAGCAGATGAAATTATTTTCCTGGGCTTTAAGTTTGACAGGTGGTACGTTCAATTGCTTTTAAGATTGTTTAAGCTTGATGATCATAATGCAGAATTTCAAAGAATATCTTTAAGCAGCGGGGATGAAGATGATGTTTTAAGCATTTGCGAAACAGATTTTAAAATAAAATTTATTGATGATAAACTCGATTCATTTGTAAATACACTTTATAACAAATGCATTGAAAGCGGGCTGAAATTAAGAGAATTTACTTCTGGCCCGAAAGTACCTCAAATGACAGACTTTACCCCGCTGTTAGAAACAAACCGGTTTGATGATGCGCTGAAAAAATTAAGAGAGCTGGAAACAAAATATAATTTACCTGATAGAGTTACGGGATTAACCGGCAGTTGGAATGAAATAAGAGAAAAAGAAATAAACCGTACGCTGCGTGACGATGATCTTACCATTGAAAAGAATAGTTTCAGAAATCAATTGATAAATGCCATACAATCTGACATTGACCAGATAAAACAATTACCTTCTAATTAAGCCAAACTATGCCTTCATACAGATACCCAGGTCCGCGCCCTTTTGAGGAAACAGACATTGATCTTTTTTTTGGCAGAGACAAAGACAAAAAGAACCTGCTTACATTTATTAATGTAGAACCGTTAGTTGTTTTATTTTCTAAATCCGGACTGGGCAAAAGTTCTCTTGTAAATGCAGCCATCATACCTGAATTGCGAAAGAAAAATTACGAGATCATCCTTTGCAGGTTTAATAGTTATGTAAGTAAAGAACCCGGAGAAAATAATTATGAAACCACATCGCCTTTACAAAAAGTATTTAATGAGATCGAAGCAAGGTTTACTATAGCACCTACTTTTTTAGATAAGCTGATTGAGAATACTAAAGGGCTTTCGTTATGGCATCAATTTAAAAGCCTGCAAATTTCCGGCACCGAAAAAAAAACTTATTTTATTTTCTTTGATCAGTTTGAAGAGTTGTTCACTTACCCGGTGGAACAGGTTAAAGCATTCAAGGAGAATTTAGCAGAATTGCTTAACCCTACCATTCCGCAGGAATATCTTGATCAAATAAATGAATCAGAAAATAATCCTTCATCTGATCACCTTACTGATGAACAACTTGGTTTGCTGTATGAACCTATTCCTGTAAAACTTCTCTTTACAATACGTTCAGATAAATTCAGCCTGCTAACAAATTTAAAAGATGCCATACCCGGAATGGTAACTAAAACGTATGAGCTAAAACCATTTGACCGCATTGAAGCAACCAAAGCAATAAAGAACCCGGCATCAATAGAAGATTCAGCAGAAGGCAATTTTATTTCCAATGCATTTACTTATGATGACGATGCTATAAAAAAAATGCTGAATTATCTTACTGACAATGATACAGAAGATATAGAATCATTTCAACTACAGGTGTTATGCAGGTATGTAGAAGAAATGGTGCTGGATAATAAGAGAAGAAATAATGAATTAAAGAATATTACTGCAAGCCAGCTTGGCGAAATAAAAAACGTTTTTGAAGACTATTATAATAAACTTATTAATGACATAGATAAGGACAAAATTAAAAATGTAAAAAAACTTTTTGAAGACGGGTTGATTTTTGAAAAAGATAAAATACGCGTATCACTTTACGAAGGACAGATTGCTGATTATGGTGTAGATGAAACGTTATTAAATACGTTGGTAAGCACGCATTTAATACGTTGCGAACCGGATGCCAACGGCAGGGAAAAATACGAACTTAGTCACGATTCTTTAATAGAACCGATTTTAAAAGCTAAAGAAAAAAGGGTAGACGAAGAAAGGATAACATTGCAAAAAATTACGCTTAAGAAAAGAGTAAGGTTATTTGCTGCTGTTATTGCAGGTATTATTTTAGTTTGCGGAATTGCACTGTTTTTCTTTTTAAGAAATGCAAAAAGCGATAAGATGAAAATCAATTTTCTTGTTGCAGAAAAAGACTGGTTTTATTTACTGGATGAAACACAACGAAAGGCAGTTTTAGACAATGATTTCTTATTTCTCATTGATAAAAACTCCGAAAAATATAATAATTTAAAATACTCTTATAAATGCGCTGCATACGCTAACCAGGCTGCTGAAACCAATTATCCTCTTGCCCTGGAGTTTGCGCAGGAAGGTTTTTTAAAAGATTCAACCAATCCTGTAATCACAAGAAGCTTTAATAATCTTATTCATAAGTCAAACGTGTATGTACCTGCCAAAAAAATTAAATATCCCGGTATAATTAATAATATTAAAATTACTAAAGATGAATCCTCTGTTATAGCAACCACAAACAGGGGAGTTTTTTGGTTCAACGCAAAAACGCATGCTATCCAGGATTCTCTTACAAGCGATAGTGCTCAATCAGATTATTCCGCTTTTTCTCCTGACGGGCATTATGTGGTATATGAGTTATTTAATAGTGATACAACCTACCTGCTGAATTTACTTACAAAACATTGCATAAAAATAAAAGACCGGGAATATGCAGAAGAGCATGCGATTGCTTTTGATATAGCAAAAGATAATTCATTCTTTATTCATGCCGGTTCTGCCAATGTAATTAGTGTAATTTCAATCAATGGCAGTTTACTAAAAAAATATTCTTTTCCCAAAGATGTTGATATAAACGAAGTAAGTATTTCTCCTGATGGAAATTATTTTGCTGCAGGTGCAAATGGCGGCGAAGTTTTTTTAGTGGATTTAAAAAATCCTGATGTTAAAAAAAGTATTTCGTTATTAACTTCAGGCTCATCAAACCTGCATACTGCGGCAGTAAATTCAGTTTCTTTTTCACATGATGGGAAATTTATTCTTACCGGCTCTGTTGATAAAACAATTCAAATTTGGGATATTGATAATAAAAGGGTTTTTCAAACGATAAATAATAAAAACCCTGTTTCAAGATGCAGATTTTCTGATGATGATGCCCATATCCTTATTGGCGAGATTGAATCCGGAACAATTGCTTACTGGAGTAAAGAAGCTTCTGCTAATACCGGCAATAGTAATAGCCGGAATGCCCAATCTGATACTTTAAAATTTTCTAAAGACACGCTTCAGTTAGTTGGTTTGGATTCACGCATTACATCAATCAACTTTTATAATAATGATACAAAAATAATTGCGTCTTCCCAAAACGAAATTTCATTATGGAATTTAAATAACGATAATAAATCTCCGCTGCAGATAAACGATGTAGTAACATCCGGAATAATACCGGTATTTCAGCTTCGTGAAAAATTATATACAGGCCTGGTGAGTTTTAAAGAGCTGCTTGGTTCAACACAAACAAAAAATGATGTACTGGAAACCATTAAGCTCCTGAGCGATTCAATCACTCGTATTTCAATGAAAAGAAACAGGCAAACGACTATTGAATTAACTAACCTGATGCCAAAATTTTATGATCATTTAAAAAACTGTCCTGAAGGCAAGCTTACTAAACGGGACTCATTTCTTTTATATAATTATATGAGTAATGGTTATTTGTATAAAATTTATCTGGATGAAGATTCGCTGAATGGAAATTTTGGAAAAAACAGCTTTGAAAATCTTGTAAAATTCAGGCAGCAGGCGTTTAAGTTAGATACGGCAAAAAATGAATGTTTCCTTAACTTAATGGATGCTTATTTAATTCCTGTAGATTATGCCATAAAAAATAAGCAATACAATGTTTCATTGTTTTGGAGCAACAAAATATTAAAAGATAACCCCTGGCTTAATACGATAAGCGAAATTCAAAATTCGCTCACAATCATATATCAATACCAGGTGTCGTTAAATGTTTTAAAAGGCGATTTGCAGGCGGCAAAAAAAGCGCTGCAGAATTGGCCTGGACCGCAGGATGACCTTAGTTATATTTTGAGTAAAGAATTGATTCAAATATGTACTGTTCCTCATTATTCATTTAACAAAGCAAAATTCAGTTCTTACATAAAAAATATAGATGTGAAAAACGAAGTTAATAAGGATAAAATAAGCAATATGGATATGAACATGTTAGATTTAATAGATGAAAAAAATTATACGTTTAGCGAGAATGTCATGAATAATATCATTGCATTTGATGATTATATATACCCGCTTGCATATTAAAATTACTAACTGCTTTAAACATTAATTTTTAATAATTCTCATTGAAATAAAAGGCGTTTTATAAGAATAAAACCAGCTTGTATACATTACAAACAGCTTTTGGCGGGCAATTTGTTTACATTGTTTAAAACACAGCAATGAGCCTTTCATTATACAAAAAGAAACGCAGCTTTAATAAACGCCGGAACCGCAGGCCGGAAAATCAACCTCAAAAGATAAGCTGGTATTTGTTGTGCAAAAGCATGATGCTTCGCATTTGCATTATGATTTTCGCCTGGAAATGGAAGGCCTTTTAAAAAGCTGGGCAGTTCCAAAAGGGCCTTCTCTGAATCCGGCAGATAAACGTTTGGCGATGATGGTGGAAGATCATCCATTTGACTATAGAACTTTTGAAGGCATCATTCCCGAAGGGAATTATGGCGCAGGAACGGTAATTGTTTGGGATGAGGGAACGTACGAACCTTTGGAAAATGCATCAGTCAATAAAAAAGAAAATGAGAAAAATTTATTGAAGCAGTTGCATGCAGGCAGTGTAAAAATTGTGATGCATGGAAAAAAGCTGAAAGGTGAATTTGCATTGGTTAAAACACATTATGGTGGTGCAGAAAACAGTTGGCTGTTGATTAAGCATAAAGATGAATATGCAACTGAAGAAGATGTTACTGAAAAAGATAAATCTGTTGTATCAAAAAAAACAATAGCGCAAGTTGAAAAAACCAGTGATAAAATATGGAAGAGTAACAGGGAGCAAAAGTCAAAAGCTAAAAGTGAAAATTCGAAAACAGTAACTGCAAAATCTTCAAACACAAAAACTGCAACGAAAAAAAAAACGAATCAGCACAGCAAAACTTTAGCGAAGAAGTAGATGAATTACTTTCAAAAACCAAACGTGCTGCGTTTCCGTCAAACATAAAACCCATGCTTGCCACATTAACGGATGAACCGTTTGATGATACCGGCTGGATATATGAAATAAAGTGGGACGGCTATCGTGCGGTAAGTTATTTGAACAAGGGCAGCGTTGAAATTTTATCAAGAAACAATTTATCGTTTACACAAAAATTTAAAGAAGTTGCTGAAGCTTTAAAGGCATGGAACATAAATGCCGTGATTGACGGTGAAATCGTGGCCATGAATGATAAAGGTGTTGCGAGCTTTCAGCAGTTGCAGAATTTTGCAAACAAAGGAGAAAGCACGCATCTAATTTATTATGTGTTTGATATTATATGGCTTGATGGAAAAGACTTAACTAATCTTACGCTTCTTGAAAGAAAAAACATTCTGCAAAGCTTAATGCCCGAAGATGATAGTGTAATTAAATACAGTGATCACATTGAGGAAAAAGGTACAGCATTTTTTGAGCTGGCAACACAACGTGGTTTGGAAGGCATCATGGCGAAAAAATCAGACAGCACTTATACCAAAAATTTTCGTACAAAACTCTGGTTGAAAATAAAAAATAATAAAAGACTTGAAGCAATTATCTGCGGGTTTACCCAAGGCAGAAAAAGCCGTAAACATTTTGGTGCATTGGTGTTAGGAAAATATGAAGGTGACCAGTTAATTTATATCGGCCATACAGGCACAGGTTTTAATGATAAAAACCTGGGCGAAGTTGAAAAAAAATTGGCACCGCTGGTTACTGTTAAAACTCCTTTTAGTAAAAAACCAAAAACAAACATGCCTGTAACATGGGTTAAGCCAAGGCTTGTTTGTGAAATAAAATTTTCAGAAGTAACGGATGAAGGTATTTTACGTCATCCTGTTTTTATGGGTTTAAGAGAAGATAAAGAAGCTAAAAATGAAATGAATGTTGAGGTGGTAGATGCGGATGAAAGAAATAATTCAAAATCCAAAATTAAAAAGTCAAAAAAATCAGGATCTGAAAATCCTAAACCTGAAAATTCGCAATCGAAAAAAAACTCAAAATATAAAACGCAGAACGCAGAACATAAAACCCAAAACTCAAAACAACTTCTTCCATCAACTTCAAAAGAAGAAACTATAAACATCAATAATCATGAACTAAAATTCACGAACCTTGATAAATTATATTGGCCTGATGAAAAAATAACCAAGCGTGATATGCTGAATTATTATTACAACATTATGCCGTATATATTGCCTTATATGAAAGACAGGCCGCAATCGCTGAACCGTTTTCCCAATGGTATTAAAGGTGAAAGTTTTTACCAGAAAAATGTTAGCGGGAAAGTTGCTGACTGGTTGACTACTTACGATTATAAAAGTGCAAGCAGCGGCGATAAAAAATTTTTAGTTTGCACTGATGAAGCAAGCTTAATGTATATCGCATCGCTGGGTTGTATTGAAATGAATCCATGGCACAGCAGAATACAACATGCTGAAAATCCTGACTGGTGCGTGGTTGATCTTGACCCAGATGATAACAATACTTTTGAACAGGTAATTAAAGCAGCGCAGGCAGTAAAAAAAGTGCTGGATGCAATTGATGTTCCTGCGTATCCAAAAACTTCCGGCTCTACCGGAATGCATATTTATATTCCGCTTGGTGCAAAATATTCTTATGAACAATCAAAATTATTAGCTGAGTTGATTGTAAATATTGTTTACCAGGATATTTCTTCTTTTACAAGCTTGGAAAGAAATCTTTCAAAACGCAAAGGGAAAATTTATCTTGATTTTTTGCAGAACCGTACTATTCAAACCATTGCCGCGCCTTATTCTTTGCGGCCTAAGCCTGGGGCAACTGTTTCAACACCTTTAGATTGGAGCGAAGTAAAAAAAGGATTGACAATAAAACAGTTTAACATCAATACAATTTTTGACCGCTTAAAAGATGTTGGCGATATTTTTAAACCGGTTTTAGAAAAAGGAATTGATTTGAAGAAAACATTAGAAAAGATAAATAGTTTGTGATGAATGTTGCTGCCATGAAAATATACTGCACAAGGGAGTGACACAACAGGCGATGCCAAAAGCACTGTTGCTGGTTAGATAAATCTTATCTTAGATTCATTTACTTTTACGCAAATAAATTGAATGAATACTGAACAATCAAAGCCATTGATTGGATTTACCTGCGGTGATTTGAATGGCATAGGCATTGAACTTATAATAAAAACTTTAAGTGACAGCCGCATTCTGGAGCAATGTACACCTGTTGTTTTTGCAAGCAATAAAAGCATAAATTTTTACCGGAAATCTTTACCCGAAATAAATTTTACCTACCAAAGCGTAAAAGATTTTTCAAAGATCAGCAACAAACAATTAAACGTTTTTAACTGCTGGGATGAAGAGGTGGCAATTAATGCAGGCCAATTAAATGAGATTGGCGGAAAGTATGCAAGGCTTTCTTTGCAGCATGCAGTGAATGCTTTGCAACAGGGGCAAATTCACGGTTTGGTTACAGCACCACTGCATAAAAAGAATATACAATCAGCCGATTTTAATTTTACAGGTCATACGCCGTATTTAAAACATGCCTTCAATTTAAATGATGTGCTGATGCTGATGATTGCTTCAAACCTGCGTGTGGCGCTGGTGACAGAGCATGTGGCTGTAAAAGATATAGC
>Ga0206942_1323_pt1 | contig 10983 bp, 9 predicted proteins | sample Alteio_BWOrgHeat_6_FD_153253 | JGI IMG/M metagenome (GOLD analysis project Ga0206942, IMG submission 153253) | Enriched cells from forest soil in Barre Woods Harvard Forest LTER site, Petersham, Massachusetts, United States -... | ecosystem: Environmental > Terrestrial > Soil > Temperate forest > O... | reverse complement strand
CCCCTCTGCGCCCTCTTTCTTTCCGGTGACGTCCTGTTCCGGTTTTCTCAATTCGCGGCCGACGCCAACCACCAGGATGTTCTGAAGAATAGTCTTTGTGGCTTTCGTGACAGTATCTTTTTCTCGGATCGGCAGAGTCGCCATGACATCAATATAGTTGCCGGGTAAAATCAATTCCGCAACGTCCATATTGCCCAGGCGCAGCAGGTATCCGCGTTTCCCCGGTGGAAGCAGGGGGGCGACACCGGTGACATTCGGTGAGGGATCATTCAAATTGGCCTGGGTGATTTGAGCGCCCGAAGGAATGGCTGAGACGGTGACTTTCCCGATCACGCGATCCAGGCCTTCGCCCGGGATTTTTACCATAAAGCATCCCGGTTCCAGAAACTTCTGAGGAACCTTTTTTGTCGTCACCAGGGCGTCCGTAAGCTGGGTGTGCGGAGGGATGTCCCGGGAAGCCGAAAGCACGTCCACCAGACCGTAGCCGTTTTCAATATTCTGCTCCTTGGCTTTCAAATAAAACTGCCAGAAAAGCAGAGCCATCAAAGCGCTGGCCACCAGCTGAATCAGTTTTTTGTTTTGAAGCATAAGTTCACTCGGGACTCAGACCTGCCGTCAAGGAGCATAATTGAGTCGCGTGCTTGCGATGCCGCTGACATAAAAATAATACGCTCCATTATTGGAAAAATTAAACGGCCCGAAGCCATTGGGATTAGCCAGATTCGGACACGTCCCACCGCTTTCATCGGCATACGCATTGCTCAACGCTCCGGATAGAACTTGTGCAAAAAATGGATACGCATCCACCTTGGCCCTCACACGAACCGTTAAAGTGGCTGTGGGAGGCGTTGCTTGCACGCAGGCCGAGAGGTCCTTCAAGCTGGCTCCGGCGACCATAAACTTCTGGGCATTGGATTGATATTGGCTGATGGAGCTCACGGGACCCGATGAAGCCGCGCTTACATTGCCCGAGGCGGCGGCGATGCGGGCAATGCTGGAAGCCGCGTAGCTCGTCATCACAACGGCAATGCCTAATTGCGCAACCTGCAACAGACCGAAGAAAAAGAGAAAGAACAGAGGCATCAACAAAATACTCTCCGTCAACGCCTGACCGGTGGTTCTCATAGGGCCCCCCTTTCTCTTTAAGAGGGTTAGACTTCAGCCAGGGCCACCCTGGTTGCCGGCGCTGCTGATGGAACTTGCGATAGCCGTGATTTGACTGTTCAACGCTGATTTAAAGGGCCCGGTGAACAAAAATACGGCAATCCCGACGATAATCGCCAGAATGACGATGTATTCGGTAGCGCCTTGTCCCTTTTGGTTTAAGTATGTCATACAGTCCTCCTTAATCAGATATAGGTCTTTTGACTTGAACCATTTGACCTATTCTAGTATATGACCTCTATGTTACGCGTATGTTACAAACCGGTAAATTCGCGGTTAATTTTTGAGAACTTGGTCCTCCATATGGGCGCGGAGGACGAGGGTACCCATCGAGAGAATAAAGAGGGGAAAGTTAGAACGGTTTAAAATTACGGCACCTGTTTCGACCATGGCGTACCCCAGATAAATAGGATGCCGGAACCATCGGTAAGCACCTGAGCGACAAACCTCTCCGCGCCTGGCCGGCGAGACGCCAAACCGGCGGCCTAAGCTGATGAGCGCCCAGGTGGAAAGCAGGGCCCCCGTAAGACCCAGGGAGTCGGAGATGAGGTGAAAAATCTGAGGCGCCGAAGGCGAAGGGCCATGATAAAAAAATGGAATAAACTTGGAGAAATAAGCCACGGCTCTTTGGTGGAACATGACGGGTTTTTCCGGTGGAAGGCGTTGTGATAAAAAGACCGACATAGCCCAGAACCGGAAGGCCAGAAGCAGATAAATAAAATGAGGCTCCTTATAGAACCGTACGCTGAACGCCAGGCCCATGACGATGCTGAATAACAGGGCCAGAGGTCTTGTGGGATCCGCGGCCAGTTTTTTAAAATATTTTTCCATCAGGCCACCTGCAGGATCAGAAGGCCGAGCGAGGCATAAGCCACGGAAATCCAGCAGGCCCGATTCCAGTTCAGCACGCCATTGACCCCTCCGGTCAGCGTCCATTCGAGAACGACCAGCGTGGAAAGAAAAGAGAAACAAGCCAGATAGGACAAATGAATTCGCCGTGAAAGGCTGTAGAGGCAGCTGGCCATGAGCGGCATGAGAAAAAGAGAATCGTAGGTGTGGCTGTAGAAGGCGCCTAAAAGATTCAGGGTAAAAGCAAGGATCAGGCCGTCCGGTCCATTGCCCTCCCCCTTCCCGCAACGACGCGGGACTGGGCGCGCTATAAGAATTGTGTTGCGCCCGGTCTCGGGGGAGGGTGGCCGCAGGCCGGGAGAGGGTGCAACCGCGGCGTCTGTCGAGTGATGAAACCCTCTCCCCAACCCTCCCCCGAGAAGGGGGAGGGAGCGCGTCACCGCAAGATACACCCATAAAAGGAGTGCGGTCATCAGGCCCAGAGCTTTGACCTTCAGAAGTCCTTCGGTTGTGCCCGCCTTGACCGGTTGCCCGGCCATTTCCGAAGGCTCCACGATAGGCGATGGGGGGTGAAGGCCGCCGCTGATTTTATGAAGCAGAAACGCAATGCTCTGCTCATCGGTATAGTAAGACCGCCGTCCATAATCCTGCGCCGACCGGACCATCCGGCTTAAGACGCCCGGGGGCTGCAGTGTATTCATAAACGGGATCATCGAAAGAAACGTGATCAACAAGACGCCCGACAAAAACGCAATCCTGTTCCGGGACTGGCGGAAGAGTTCAAGCAGGGGAATCAGCGTAAGGTGCGGCTTGATCAGCAGGCCGCCGGCCAGGAGACCTGCCCAGAACGAGCTTTTCCCTTTCCAGATCAAACGACCGGCGGCCGTTCCGAAGAACAAGATGAAAAAATTCACGTTATGGAACCAGAAAGTGAGCAGGCAGGGGGGAATCGAAAGGGCCACAACAATTCGCGAAAATTCCGGGAAGGAAGGAAGGTTTTCCCACAACATTTCGATCCACCAGTAGGCCGTCGCAAAATAAGCCAGCAGACAGAGAACGTCCCAGATACATACGGCAACGGGGAACAATAGATGGGAAACCGGAATTGCCAGATCAATCGCCAGAGGAGGATAGGGGAAGCCGAAGCCATAACCTTTCGGATAAAAAGCGGCGTTATAGGGATTCAGTCCTGAAGCCAGGCGCCGAGCGGCGATATAGAATTCGATAAAGTCGCCCGACCCGGCCAGAGACGAGGTGATCAGAATGAAAATAACAAGCGCGCTCAGCATGAGACCGGCGCGCAGGCGCTCAGTCATTCTTGATGATATTGACGGCCGAGTTTGCGCCGGTGCCGATGGCGTTGCCGCCTTGATGGGTCATCAGCGTCATGATCAGAAGGCCAATGGCGGTGAGGAGGGAGAGCATGAGGATAAATTCGACGGTGGCCTGGCCGGCTGTGACGGATCGATGGGGCGATGGGGTGATGGGGCGGTAGGGCGAAACGGCCGATGGGGCGATAGGGCGATGGGGCGATAGGGGGCTACTTCGGGATTCGGTTGTTGCGCCCCATCTCCCTATCTCCCCATCGCCCCATCCGTCGTTTACCATTTCACTTTCACCGTAACCGTGTGGCTGATGCCGAGGGCGCCGAAGGGGGCCATGGCGTAGTCGAGCCCCAGCTTCAGGGTCGGGAACATCGCGGGTTTAAAGTCCAGACCGGCGCCCATGGTCAGGCCGGCCAGGGAGGCGCCCCGAAGTGCCGGAATCTTGCTGTCGATGGAGCTATCGAGGGAATCATGGGTTTGATAGCCCGCCCGGACGACGGCGTTGAGCTGCGGAATTTTGTATTCGCCGCCGAAGCTGGCGCGCAGCGGCGCGTCGTTGGCGTAATTCACCGCGAAAGCGCCGGTGAAGACCCTGAAAATCGTATAGGAAGCGCCGCCGATAATCTGCCGGGAAAAATCCGCTTTGCCCATGGAAAGATCGCGCACATCCAGAGCGATGTTCAAGTTATCCATGGGACTGACGAGCGCTCCGACATCGAAGGCGGGATTCTGAAAGCTTTGTTCCGCAATCGTTTCCTGCACGATCTTGAGCGTGGCGCCGATGGAGACGTCCGCCCCTTCCGCGCGCGAGAGCATCTTCCGCCCGTAGGAGAGACTGCCCACCAGATCATAGAACGAAAAGCTCCCGGTGGGATTCCCCAGAACGTCCCGGCCATCGAGGGTGCCCGGGTTCAGATAGAAAATGTCCACGGCCAGGGCGCTTTCTTCCAGCGGATAGGCGGCGGCGATATTGCCGACATTGACGCCCTGATAATAGATCACATCGGTCGCGGAGACTTCCTTTTCCTGCAGACCGCTTAAAGCGGCCGGATTCCAGCGCACGGCATCCGCGCCTTCGGCCATCGACACCACGGAATCGCCCAGCGCCGCGCCGCGGGCGTCGGTGGCCAGGTTTAAAAAGTTCCCGTTGGCCGTTCCGGCGTTGTCGCTGATGGCCCAGGCGGGCGCGCTGAAAATAAGGAACACCAACACTAAGGATAGCGCCCGCGATGGGGCGATGGGGCGGTGGGGCGGTGGGGCGACACAGCTGTTGCGCCCTATCTCCCTATCTCCCCATCTCCCCATCGGTCTCTTCATGGCAGCACCGCCATCTTCTTAACGGTCTGCAAAGTTCCCACCGGATCCGATTCTCTCACTACGTAGTAATACAGTCCCCGGCCTACCTTATGACCGCTCTGGTTGGCGGCGTTCCAGGTGAAGGTCTGAAGGGTGCCCGCGGAAGGCAGGGAAAAACTCTCATCCAGGACGAGGGTTCCGGTGAGGGTATAGATTTTCAAAGAGATCGTCGCGCCGTCCCGGATGGATTCGAACTGAAAAATCCCCTGCCCGTTCCGCACCGGGTTCGGGTAGACAAAAGCGTTTTGCTCGAAGAGTTTCTGCGGGTCGCTCGCGGCGCCGGCCAGCGAGAGGACGCCGATCTGTCGAGTGCGTGGGATAGCCTGGTCGCCGTTGGTTTGATCGGTGGCCTGAATCTGCACGGTATAGACGCCGATAGGCGCCGGACTGCCGTTATTCTGCAGCCCGTCCCAGTTGACAGTCACGCTGGAGACCGACTCCGCATACTCCACCTTGTTGGGGATGATCGTGCGCACCAGGGTGCCGCTGGAATTCAAAACCGAAACGGTGACCGCCGCCTGCTTCGCCAGGTCGTACTTGATCACATACGGAGCGATGGGATTGCCGCCGGCGTCCAGCGAGGGCGTCACCGAGACATTGTGGATGTCCACCGAGGTCATGGTGACCTGAGGTGACGGCGGAGAAGGCGTGGTGAACGACCCGGTAGTGGTCGTAAGCGTCAGAGTGAATTGATAGCTTCCATCGATACGTCCCAGGTCTCCCCCGATGAGCCAGAGGCCGTTCCAGAAGATCGTTTCGGTTTGAGGATAAGCCCCGGGAGCATAAAACTGTGTCAGGGTGGCTACGGGAATACCTGCATCCCCGAAGTTCTGGACGCCCCCGACCACACTCACCTGCACCGCCCCCGGCGTATCAATAGTAAAGGAAATGGAAGTTCCGGTCGTTAACCCCGAGGTCTCGGTCGCAATGGTGGAGGGGGTGAAGGTGACGCCACTGATCAGGAGGGCATGGGCAGGAGTTAAAGCCAGAAAGGAGGCAAAAAGAACCAGAAGCGCCGTCATTCCGGCGGTCGCAGGCCGGAATCCATCATGATATTGATTTGAAGAATGATAGACCCCGGCTGACGAATTGCCGGGGTGACGACTTGAAATTATTTTTAGCATCTCTTTTTTACTCCTCATTTTTAGGTCCCTTGAGCCCAACGTCTGGGTCTTTGCTCCCACAAGTGTAGCGGGCCTTTGTTACGCCCAAGTTACAAAAACGTGAAATTTGGGTTAAATAATACGATATTCCGCTGTGTAACACTCCCGTAACATGTATTTGGTACCTAATATAGCGGAGGTGTCATGAACGATTCGCACAGGCCCCATCCACGCGGTCAATTTATTCCTATTTCGGCGATGGTCATGTTTACGACCGTCGTTTTCCTGATCGCCGTTGTCGATATCTATGAGGTCTCCCGGGCCAAGCTTCAGGTCCAGAATCTGGCGGACGCGGCCGCGCTCAATATCGCCACGCAGATGGTCGGCTCGATCAACAAGGTGGCCGACCTCAATGAATGGATGAATCATATGGTCGATCTGGGCCCCAATGCCCGGCAGAGCCTTCCCGGCCAGGCGCCGGACTGCTCTCACTTGAACCCCAAATTGCTGCCGCCCATTTCCTGCGCGGAAAACGCGAATAAAAGCAGCTCGCTGTTTATGTTCCAGACCAAGGGAGATGCGGCGGCCTATGCCGCGCTGGTCCAGAAGGTCAACCAGTCGCAGCAGTTGTTCATCGACACCTACAACAATTTTATCGGCGCCGGGACCGGATCCAATAGCTCGATCGGGACCAAGTCCAGCCTGAATTCCATTTTGATCGCGGATATCCCCGAACTGGGGAATCCGGGGACGACGGTGATCGTCTCGAATTATGAGGGCGGGATGCCCGCGACGCAGAGTGCAGGGTCTACCGCCGCGCAGATGACCAGTACAACGCCCGGTTCGCTGGATACCTCAGGCATGCAGCCGTTAAAATTCAAGGTCAACCACGACATTGTGGTGACCTATAAAGATCCCGTCACGCTTCCCTATCTGGGGACCAAGATGTTCCCCCCCGAGGCCAAGAGTCTTGGCAATTTGCTGGCCAGCAGCAATAAAAATATACCCCCCGTGGGCTGGATGGAGCCGGATATGGCCGGAACTCCGCAAATACAAGTGGGTTCCGGCAAATCGCGAATTGGCGCGCGCGCGAAGGTCCTCCGCGCCGTGCAGGTTCCGGTTCTGGGGTCCATCACCGTATCCGCGCAGGCCGAGGCTTATGTCGTGCAGGACTCCGGAATCATGGGCATCGACAACACGATCGACCCGCTGCACCCCGTGTTCAAACCAACCTACTGGGTCAAACTGGTGGGAGCCAAGTGACCGATGGGGAGATGGGGAGATGGGGCGATAGGGCGCAACGGCAATGATTAAGAACTATAAGGAATTACGGATTTGGATGATAGCTATGATCATATCGTCAGCCAGCTTGTCATTATGATGGAGGATGCCGACAAATGGTGTTTAAAAAAGTAGTTAGCCGTTTCGCCCGATCGCCCCATCGCCCCATCGCCCCATCGGGCGTACGCCCCCCATCGGCCGTTGCCGGGCAGGCCGTCACCGAATTTGTGCTGCTCATCCCGCTGCTGCTCATGCTGGCGGGGGGCGCGATATTTGTGGTGTATACCTGTTCGCAGGGCATCAAAGTGCAGCAGGCCGCCAATATCGCGGCCCGCATCCAGGGCCAGGAACGTATCGCCGGCGGCGTGAACAATTCGTCCATTCAGGGGGATAATGGGGTTTACAACGGGGCGGGCGGACAACCGCTGGGCGCTCCCGATTTGAGCCAGATCACCACTCCCTTGACGTTATCGATGCTGAATACGTTCAGGACTCAACGAGCGCAGCAGGCTCCCGCCCCGAACAGCGTCTACGGAGAAATTCAGAAGGCCGTCAATCAGTTCTTCAACAGCTCGGAACAGAATAACCTCTTTGTGCCCGCCCCGGATTACGGACAAGCCGGGAATTCGGATGCCGTCAAGGTATTTCGAGTGATTATCCCTCCCAACGTGTTCGGGTTGAATTTTCAGCCCGTCATGCTGCAGGGCCGGGCTTACGGCGGCGAAGACCCCCGTGCCTACGGCCTTCCGCGCTGGGGCAGCACCAGCCCCTTTGGGATCACCGGCCAGTTCTGGACCCAGAAAGACAGCCAGGGGAATTATCTGAACCTGCCCAAAGGCCACGACTGAGCTTCCCGGCCGTCAACTCTGCTTACATAACCCCATTTATCCACCTTCCTACCTCCTCTTCTTCTTAACACGGTCGTAACACAAATCCGCTAGATAAATAGAGGGTAGGCCGAATGGCCGGGCCCAATATTTCATGGGACCATTGGCCGCGCATTTTTGGACCAATGCTCCATAGGTTCATCGACGCAGTTGCGGTAGTCTAATGGTGGCGGAGATCCGTCCTGGGGAGGGGGATCTTTAGGAGCGCTATGTCAGAAGGCAGAAAACAAAACGGTCGAATATCGAGTTTCGGAAGGCGACTATCTGATCAGCTGATGATTGGAATTCGTCGGCGAGGATGGTCTGTCTTTAATGGGCTTTCTTCGCACGACGATCTTCTCGCCAGGCGATCCAGACGCCTACGGCACAAATCAACGCAAATGCAACCAAAGCTTCAATCATTGCTCAATGAACTTTCCTGGCATTGTGGTTTTCGATATAAACCAACACAAAAGCAATCAGGCAAATCACAAGAAACAAAACCAGCATTTCAATCATCATCGTCTTTTTCCTCCGGTTGGACCCAGAGCGCAATGGATACGCCGGCGACAAGCGTAATTCCGACTAACACTCTGATGGTCAAACCAAACTCTCTAAAAAATTGGCTCGCCATCCCTGCGGCAAAGACCACTTTGGTCAAGTCAGCGATCGTGCGTGCCAGCAATTCTCTGCGTTTTTCACCGAAAGCAGCTTTCAGCATGGTTAGTATAACCTCCCGACGACAAACGGTCAAGGCGAGCCGTCCGCGTTCGTCGTCTTCTATACCCTTAGATGAAAAAGCCGCCATTTTATTCGCTCTTTGTTCCCGATCCCGCCGTTCCTTCACTCACTCGCTCACTCGCCTGCTCGCTCACTCACAGCAGTGCATCTCCGTGACCCTCGTCGCCGCGATGGTCCTCACCATGCCCGGCACGACGGGATGGGCGGGGACCAACGGTTCAAGCGCTCTGCCGCAAGGGGCCACGACGGGCAACTTACCTCCGAGTCAAAGCCAGAAATCCATCGTTCCGCCCCAATATGCCGGCAATAACGGCGCCGTGAGTCAAACCATGCAGGCTGTTGGCGGCATCTTAAATGTAGCTGCTTCTTTCGGATCCGGATCCAATGGACAGCAGCAGCTGGCCTACAATGCCTCACCCTCGCAGCAATTCGCTTATACCAATGCTCTGTTCGCAAGCGGAGTTAATAAAGTGCAATCGGAAGTGATTGGGACGATCAACGGCAATCCAGTGACGGCTGCGGATATGGCCGCGGGCGGCCGCTACGCCTTCGGGCAAGACTGGGACGCACTGAGCGCTTCTATGGCTAAGCAGGCCTCCCAGATGATAAATCTCGGAATAAATCCCGACGATTTGATCAGTTTTCTAAAAAATAACGATATGGGCGACGTAAACGCCTATATCAATGAAATAGCCAATAACGCAGTCGATAAAGCTAACCAGGCTGCTGCAGACAAATTTGACAGTCAGCAGGGCACCAACCTGCAGCAGCTTTGCAGTAACTTGAGTTGCACCCCCAGTATTTTTTCCGGAACCCAGGTTTCGGTGCGGGCCGTGCAGAAACAAATGGACGCACTGATTAATGAGCTCAAAGATAATATTTATTACGCCAATACACTTTTGGTATCCCTGCAAATTCAGATTGCGTCCATGAACAAGACTCTGAATAATCAATTTGGAAACCTAAGCGTCGGGCTTAAGGCCTTCATCGCTGATTTACAAGGCAATGGATATGGGGTCGGCCCGGAACACCAACCCGGCCTGCAGGAACTGGCGAACAAAATAAAGGATCTCCAGTGTAAAATCGATACCGATCCCAATCCCGTTCAGGATCAAGCACAGATAAAAGCTTGGCAGAATCAGATTACGGTTTACCAACACCAGCAAGGAACAATCAAATGCGACCTGTATGGTTCAAAGTCTTCACAGTGCACTCAATCGTCCGGCCAGTCCTCTTACACCACTAACATTCATTTAAGCCTGGGTACATCCGCTCCACCGGCCGGCGCATCCAAGGGCCTTATTGCGGAGCGAGACGACTTGATCAGTAAACGGGATAAGGCCAAATCAAATGATGATGCTATAAGTAAATATTTCTTAGACCCCTTGAAGCAAAGTCTTAGTAATCCTGGTGATCCTGATCTGATCGCCATGCAGTCCCAGATTAACCCTGCGTTTGAAAGAGCCTATGATCCCAATTACAACCAACCGTATGGTCCATTCACCCCTGCTTATCCTCCTCCGCCCACGCCTACCGTTACCATCGCGCAAGCCCTTCTGGCCGAGAAAGCGAAAACCCCGCCCCCGCCGATGCCTAACAGCAATTTAACGGCTATTACGCTTGAACTTCAGAGTATGAGTAGCCAGATCGGTGTGACGGGACTGGGTAAAGGTGCCCCGCTTCCCGTGACGAATGTTTTTAAAGATTTTAATTCCTACGCCATGGCATACACGGCCGCCGCCCCGCTTCGAAACATGAACAATGCGTTGGGAGCCAACATATCCCAGGATGAGAAGACCCTGGAGGTTAATTTCAACAATGTGACAATGAAGCCTTTTCTGGACACGGGAGACGCTTCAGCCTTGAAGCACGCGACGGACATCCAGGACGTTTACGGTCAGGCGGCCATTCTCAAGGCGCAGCTTCAGAGCCGTATAGACCAATTGAATACTCTTTCAAGCCAGGTCGCCAGTGGAGCCGTGGATCCCAGGACGGCTATCGCCACCATGTTGTGCAGCCCGAAACAAGTGAACAGCGGCACTTGCGATGTGGGGAGCAATGTTAAATTAATTTCAACGCAATACCTTCAAGGCGCCGACGGCAAAAACTATTTTAATCCAAGTTATATTCCACCTCAGTATTATCAACTGGCCCTCAACGCATATGGCTCGGAGTACGTATATGGCGGGCAGAAAGCCTTGCAGCAGTGGGGTCAATACCAAAATGATGGGGTGAGCTTGAATTATACTCAGAACTTCCAGCCTTCCCTTGGCCTTAGCTTGCCTTCGTCTCCGGATC
>Ga0206942_1321_pt1 | contig 11123 bp, 11 predicted proteins | sample Alteio_BWOrgHeat_6_FD_153253 | JGI IMG/M metagenome (GOLD analysis project Ga0206942, IMG submission 153253) | Enriched cells from forest soil in Barre Woods Harvard Forest LTER site, Petersham, Massachusetts, United States -... | ecosystem: Environmental > Terrestrial > Soil > Temperate forest > O... | reverse complement strand
GGGCTTCCATCGCCTGCTGGCGTCTCATTTCGGCCTGGGTGTCATACGAGTAGCTGATGGCGAGAAAACCTCTCCAGGGCTCCAGCGTGCGCGTTCCATCGCTGCGATTCTTGGACAGCGAAATGTCGGACCCGCCTGAAATGTTGAAGTGGGCGGGGGTTCTGAAAACCACCGACGGAGTGACCCACAGCGGATCGCTCATCGTGGGATTTTGCAGGAAGGTCCGGTCGTTGATTTCCAGGCCAAGCACCAAGGGGGGTGCCACGATGAACTGCGCGCCGATGCCGGTCACAAGAAGAACTTCCTTGTCGGGCTGGAAGGAAGAAATGATCCCTTCGTTAAAGTGCAGCTTGAACCCCATGCTTTCGCCGGCAAATATCAGCGACTGGCTGAGGCGAGCCATGACATCCGTGTATCTGCGGGTCTCCAGGTAGTCATACCCGTAAGCTCCCTGATTCCCATCGGTTTGAGTCGTGGTGTTGAAGTCTTTTCCGGAAGTTCCAAACAAACTCATCACCTGCAATCCCAATCGAAGGGGCATATTCTCGGGAAGCGGCATCGTTCCTTGCGCGCCCAAGTAGGTGGTTCCCAGTCCAGAGGATGAAACGCCAGCGCCGCGGAGGCTGTAGGCGTCCGCCCCCACAAAACCGTCGATGTAGGGATTCAGTCCCAAGGCTGTTCCAAAGGTCAGCGTTGTCATTTCCGAGTTTTTCGCAGGTGTGGTGGGACGAGCCTGGGCTTGTTCATAGAAGTTTCCACCGAGTTGCATGCCGATGCGTCCCGCACCGAGCGGTTCGGCGGAGATGACGTTCGACATACCGACGGTTCCATAGGGAGTCGTGGTGGGCTCGACGGTCTGGGCCATGGGCAGGGTCCCGTAGTCGACGGGTCCGGGACTGGACTGCAGGGTGTCTTGCGACCGAACGGCGTTCGGAAGCAACCCCAGCAGCAGAAATGCCGGGAGAAGCGGGGTTATCAAAAGCTTGTTTTTCATGGTGTTCCTTTGGGAGAGTTGGTGGGTGACGTGTGTTGTGGTATCCATGCAGGAAGATGTAAACCCAAAAAAAGGGCGGCCCCATAGGGTAATGACCCCACTGCGCACAGATTTCCTGAAGGAGTTTTAAATCGCGATTTACATCACCAGGTTTTGCGCATAAAAAAACCGGCGGTCCCCTTTCGGAAGCCGCCGGTCCACATCGGCGGAACTAAATCCGCCGCGTCTCTCTCCCGAGAGGTCTAGGTTTTACGAACCGGTATGCGAGGAGTTCGAGGACACCGAAAGGAACGTCATGACCTGAGCCATGGCGGAATTGCGGTCCGCGACGCCGCTGTTATGAGCATTGCCCTGCCATTGCTGCAGGATGGCATTCACGCCCTGTGCGGTGAAGTTCTGAAGATCCAGTCCCATCTGCAAAGCGTTGACACCCGTCATGTCGGTTGCCAGCGCGGACTGCAGGGAAGTGGCGTAGGTGTGCAGGGACGTCGAAAGGGGAGGGGTGGTGGAAAGGATCTGCAGCGCAATGAACGCGCTATCCGAAACCGCGCCCTGGCTGTTGAACACGGCGCGAATGGCGGCGCGGAAGCGGCTGGTCACCGAATCACGCGAAGCATCCGTGCGCGAGGTATCGACTGTGCTCTGGAAACTTGTTCCGGCGGTCACGACAGCCTGCAACTGAAAGGAGGAGGCATTGGCACGGGTGAACTCTCGCTGGAGGGCGGTGTCCGAAGCCATGGCCATGATGTGCAGCATGCGGCGACGCACGGAGCTCTTGGTGGAGTCGACATACAGGGCCGTGGCGGCCAGCGTGGCATGATAGGCGGCTTCAGTGGAGCGCGCGTAGGACATGGCGGCGGAATCCGATTTTCCATTGGCCGCAACGACGCTTGTCAAGAAGGCTGTTTCGGCCGACTTGATTTTGGCGCTGTCCTCATCGGCGTAGTACAGGGCGAGGTTCAGGTTCTTCTCGGCACGGCGCGTCAAGGCGTTCGCGCTGCTGGTGTCGGCGGTGAACTGCGCGTCGGCCTTGGACAGGTAGTTGTTGCGCGCCTGGGACTGGGCGATAACGGTTGCGCTGAGGTGCGCGATGACGGTGATGCGCGTCAGGGAGTCATCGAGCTCATACTGTGCGTGGTTGGAGGTCGCGACGCTGGCGTCGATGGCCGACACGATTTCACCCGAGGTGACACCGAGTCCGGCCTGCGTCTTCTGCAGGTTCAGGTAAACCTGGGTGAGCAAGGTGCTCTGCAGATTCATGGGGCGCGCCGTGTCTTTGATGCCCGCGACGAGCGTGTCATTGAAACGAGTCATCCACTGCAGCGTGCCCTGGGTGGCCACGATGGCCCAGTTCTGGGCGCCGGTGGCGGAGGTGGAGATTTCGAAATTACCCTGGGCATCGGTGGTGTCTTTGCCAACCTGGGTTCCGAGGCTGCCGTCCACGTTAATGTTATAGGCCGTGATCACAACGCCCGAGATGGTCGCCGCCGACCTTTTGGCCATGGCGCCGTCGCCTTCCATGCGGCCGGTCACTGCGGAATTTCCGTCCGTGGCGGAAACAGAGGTGGATGACTCGCATCCGGCCAAAAGCAGCAGGGAGGAGAAGAGTGAGAGATAGAGTACGTGTGTCTTTTTCATTGGGTTCCTTTTGAACAGTTGTTGGGTTGGTTTAATTTTGCCGTGGGGGAAGGGTACAAGGGAAAGGAAAGCGCGTGCATGGGGCGTTAACCCCACTTAGGCGTTTATTTCCCGCAGGGCTTTTTCAACAGCTTCGCGTGTTTCGCCCGTCCGCTTGAGGATGCGGCCCATCAGTTCCTCCAACTGCCCTTCGGTGTAGGTGAGGTCGTCATCGGTCAGGTCGGCCCATTTCTGTTTCAGCTTGCCGCTCAGAATGGCCCAATTGCCTTTGATTTCGAGTGAGTTCATGTCGAGCCCTTCTTTCATGGGTTGATGATGTTTCTTGGCTTGTATCCGGACAGGGTCGGCTAGCGTATTGTGCCGGGAGCTTTCCCGCGCGAACGGGTTTTACGCCACCACTACGACATAAAAAGCCGTCAGGATGGTGGTGGAAAGCATGGCGGTCCAAAATTTCCAGTCGAGATGGACTCGCTTCCAATAAGAGGGCGGCAGGTAACGCCTCCGGTCCTTGCTGAGCGCAGTCATCAGGGGTTGCTTGACGGACCAAAACGTGTCTTGAATATCGGCAGTTCGTTTTTTCACGGGATTCCTCTTCAATGTTTCTGTTCAAATGGGTGATGAATTTATGAGGGAAGAAATACATGTGAAGCGCAGGCAAGCCTATGGGGTGTTCATCCCATGACCGCACATTATCCCTATTTCAGACGGGGTTGATGTTCCTCATGCCTTAGGGCAAAGCCCAAGGCATGAGGAATGAGGGTTCAAATAAAAGGGGGCTGACGCCGTTGCGGCGTTAGGGCGCGACGGTCGGCATGGATTGATGCACGGGCTGGGACGAGGTTGAAGCACCGCGACCCCGCAGGGCAAAGTTGTCGGACATCGTGTAAAAAATCATCAGCGCCAGCAGGAACAGCGCCACGACCCAGAATTTCCAGTCGCGATGCGCTGTTTTCCAATAGGGGCGGCGGTGCTGATGGCGTTCGATGTCTTTGTCAAGCGGGTTCATGAGGGGTCCTTATTTTCCGGAATCAATGTTTGGCCTGAATGTGGGCCTCGACGAACCAAAGCCACTTGTCGATTCCACGGGACACTTCGGTGAAAATGTCTGCGGCATCCGCGTCATCCAGTTTGTTCGCCTCCTCGATGGACTCGCGAACTTCGCGCCCAAAGGTGGAAAGCGCCGTTGTGACCGCGTCGACATGCGCCATGCTGTCGGAAATCCCGTGCGGATATTCCGCCAGTTTGGAACGCGCTGCGGAATGGCGCACGGTCCCCTCGGCAGTGCCGCCCAACTGAACGATGCGCTCGGCGATGAGGTCGACGTAGGTTTCAACGGATTCGGCAATCTTGTCGAAAAGTTCATGGAGTCCAATGAAGTTGGGTCCCTTGACGTTCCAGTGCGCCTGCTTCATTTGCGCCTGAAGATCGATGGAATCCGCCAGGCGCCGATTCATCAGCGTGTTGATTTTCAGGCGTTTTGACGTGGCAATGTCGTTCTTGGTTTCATACAGGCCGTTGGCTTCTTTAAGGTTGGCTTTTTTGGTTTTCATGGGTCGGTTCTCCTTTGAAGGGTGTCTTTAAATAATCAACAAGGAGTTGGAAAAATCTTCCATATCTTTGAAAGAAGTTTCTTCGGAAGTCCTTTGGAAGGATAGGGAAATGGGGGGGGCATCCCAATGGGGTATAGACCCCACGAGCGGCTAAACGATGGTGAGCTGGACGCTGCTCTCGATGATTCCGGCGGAGATGGCGTAGCGCGTGAGGCCGGCGGTGTCGTGAATGTTGAGTTTTTCCATCAGATGCTGGCGGTGTTTTTCGACCGTCTTGATACTGATCACCAGTTCCGCAGCCACTTGCTTGTTGGCCTTGCCTTCCGCAACCAGCTGCAGGACCTCCACCTCGCGTGAACTGAGGTGAGCCACCTTTTTTTTAAGCAAGTCCTCGCGGGCCGGCGGCTTTTGATTCGAGGAGTGAAGGCTTTTGGCGATGGAAGGACTGAAAAACGGGCGACCTCTGTGGACTTCCCGGATTACGGTCGACAAGGCGGCCAGGGAGGTTTGCTTGATCAAATAACCCGCCGCGCCCACGGATGCTGCCTGTTCAATGTAGGCATCGTCGCTATGGGCGGAGAGAAGGATGATTTTTGTGGTCGGCAGATCCTTGAGAATTTGCCGAGTGGCTTCGAGGCCGTTCAGCAGCGGCATCGCGATGTCCATGAGAATCACCGCAGGACGCAGTTTGCGAGCCAATTCCACGGCAATGCGGCCATTCTCGGCCTGACCTATCACCTTGATGTCCCCTTCGGCTTCCAGCAGAGCCTTGAGCCCCTCGCGGACCACCATGTGATCCTCGGCGAGCAGGACGGGAATGATTTTTGTGAAGGCTGGGAGTGCCGTTGTGGGGGACGGTTTAAGCATGTCTCATCCTTGTCCTTTTCAAACGGAACACAGCCGAATCCAACTCTCTGGATTGTTGTAGCGAATTGTCTTCATGAAGTGTCCGCAACATAGCTTAGTGCAAAATCTCAATTCAGCGCCCTCTGTTTGGACCGGATTCTCATGGGGGATCCTTGATCCTTGGGACAATTCCCAATGATCCGAAAATATTCCTCTATCGTGTATGGGGTGTAACCCTACCAGCCTTTATGAGATAGACAGGGTAGGGTTATACCCCATCACTTGCAGCCTCATCACTTCATAGTCTTGCGTCACACTTAAATCGATTTGGAGGCCGACGTGAAGAAATTGTTTTTAGGCATTGCGGTTTTGGGACTCTTGGCGGGGATTTCATCGGCCGCCGACATCGGCACCACCGACAACGGCAGCAATTTCGGGGTCGGGTTTGTGCTCGGCGATCCTTCCGGCATATCCGCCAAGATCACCACCAGCGAGATAAACTCCATCAACCTGATTCTGGGCTACGATGAAAGCGGCGAATTCGGGAATGGAGACTGCTGCAACGATGGCGGTCGCCTTTACCTGGGGGGTGACTACGTCTGGTACAACTACAATCTCATTCACGTGGCCGAGGGAAGGCTCCCCATTTATTACGGGCCGGGTGTCTGGGCGTCCCTTGCGGACCACTCCAGCCTCGGTGTGCGCGTCGTGCTCGGAATGGAATACCAGTTCGCGAACGCGCCCTTTGACATCTTCCTGGAAATCGGTCCGGGCATCCGCATTATTCCCAACACGGATGGAGATGTTTCAGCGGGACTCGGCACGCGCTTCTTTTTCTAGGCCTAGGGCCTGAAATTTTCGCCAAAAAACGGGTTTCCCAGGGTGGATATCTGGGGAGATTTCTGGGATGATTTGGGCTGAAAAACCATGGTCTCACCTCAACACCTTTAGGAGTTTGATCCTCGAGGACAGTCAGAGAAAGGACACGCTATGAAAACCGAGAAAACGGAATGGGTGTCGGAACCAGTCACTAAGTCGATTTGGGTGCCCGGGCTTGTTCAAGTGAAAAAGCCTAGAGAATCCCATATGAAAAGGCTATGGACCCTCTGGGGGGTTAGCGTGGGGCTGCTCGCCATTTGGCTCATCGGGATATCCCTTCAATACACCATGGGCGGGTGGATACACGCCTTCGCAGTGGGAGCCATTTTCATGGCGGGTGTCTGCACCGCCTATGGGTTCAAATACTCTGAGTACTGGGAGCGCCCCTTCATGCAAAGGGTGCGCGTCAGGTTTGGCGGTCGCACCGTTAAGGTACAGGTCGAGGAGGGGCTGCCTGACAATTCGGCCCCTTCCAAACCGGTTATGCCGGAAAAGGGATCGAAGTGAGCTTAAGTCTCACAGAGACTGTTTAAGGGAGGGTTGTATTAATCGACGTTTGGCTTGCTTAAAGGCCAAACGTTTTTTTTGGCCCATTTTTTCAGTCCGCTATTTCACCGCTTGATTAATGGCTTCGGTCACGCTCGAAGGTGTGAGCACCTGAGGGAGAATCTGGTAACTGGATCCCTGTCCTGAATACAGAACGTAGAGCGGAATACTGCTGCGTCCATAGCCCGCCAGCGACGCCGTTATGGATGAGTCACTATTGGTCCAATCCGCTTTGAGCGCCACCACACCCTTCTCTGAAAAAACATGCGCCACTTCGGCGCGGCTTAGGGCCACCTTCTCGTTCACCTTGCACGTCAGGCACCAGTCGGCGGTAAAGTCAATGAAAACCGGTTTCCCTGCGGCGAGCGAAGTCGAGAGTCGTGCGGGAGAGAAAGGCTCCCAGGCAATATGGTCCGCATCCGCCGCTTCCGTTTTCGAAAGGAACGGCATGGGAATACGGTGCTGGACGCGGTAGAGTACGAAGACCAAGGATGGCACAAAGATCACCAAAGCCACCAGCGCGGCGGTGATGCGGATATGCCCCGGATGGTGCAAGGCCATCCACTTGCCGAGCACCCAGACGCTGATGCCTGCGGCGAGGAGCATGGCCAGCAGCAATGCCATGGAGTCGATGTCGGTTTGCCGGCCGAACACCCAAGCCAGCCAAATCACGGTCGCCAAAAGGGGGAAGCCCATGAACTGTTTCAGGTTCACCATCCAGGGACCGGGCTTTGGCAGAAAGCGCAGCAGCTGCGGCGCTCCTGAGAGCAGCAGGTAGGGGAAGGAAACGCCCAGAGCCAGCGCCGTGAATACCAGAAAGGAAATGCCTGCAGACTGGGTAAAGGCATACGCCATGGCCGTGCCCATGAAGGGGCCGGTGCAGGGGGTTGCCACCAGGGTCGCCGTGACTCCCGCCCAGAAAGAGCCGCTCAGTCCTTCCTTCTCATGCCCGCGCCGGATGCGCGTGAAGAGGTAGCCCATTTCGAAGACGCCGAAGAGGTGCAGACTGAAGAAGAAAAAGATGGCGCAGAGAATAACCAGGAAGGTGGGCGACTGCAGTTGGTAACCCCAGCCGAGACCTTCGCCTCCCCGCCGCAAAAGCAACAGCAAGCCCGCCAAGATCCAGAAAGACACCGTCGTTCCGGCGGCAAAGGTGAGCCCATGGGCAAATATGCGGCTTCTTTTGTTCCCGGCGCGCTGCACGAAGTCGAAAATTTTGAGCGAGAGCACGGGCAGGACACACGGCATCAGGTTGAGCACGATTCCGCCTGCGAAGGCGAGGGAAAGCATGAGCAGTAAATGCATGGACGCTACCATAATATACGTGTGTAACCTTGTCGGAAGGCTTCCCCAAGCCCCAGCAATTATATTCCACCTCATGAATTTCCTGGCGGTGGCTTTGGGCGGGGCGGTGGGTTCGATGGCCCGCTATGGGATGCAAACCGCCTTTCGGGTTTGGTTCGGTTCCATGCTGCCGTGGGGCACCATCGTGGTGAACCTGCTGGGCTGTTTTCTCATCGGCGTCTGTGCCGTCCTGGTGGAACGCGGCTGGCCCGGCCTTCGGCCCTGGGTCATGACCGGTCTCCTCGGCGGCTTCACCACCTTTTCGGCTTTCAGCCTGGAGAGTGGCTATCTGCTTCGCAACGGACAGCCACTGGCATTTATTCTCAATGTCGTGGTAAGCGTGGCGGGCGGAATCCTGCTGACCTTTGCCGGATATGCCTGGATGCGTTCGTTAATGGGAGCGCCCTAGGTGGCGGCTTTCGAGAAGCGGCGCGAAATGCGCTACCTCGGCTACTTGCAACATTATCCGCTGAAACAGAGGCTGTAACATCTTCCTGTAAGGGAAGAGCGGCCCTTCCTGCCTTGGATTTGCTTAACTTTTCTGCCCTTTTGAAGGAGAGAATATGAACATGCGGAAGTGGCGCATCGAGGATTCTCGAGAGCTGTTCAACGTCGCCGGCTGGGGCATCGGCTATTTCGGCATCAACGAGCAGGGCCACGCCACGGCGTCCCCGGTCAAGGACAAGGGTCCCGCCCTCGATCTCAAGGAGATCATGGACGAACTGGCCCTCCGCGACATCAACGCGCCCGTGCTCCTTCGCTTCCCGGAAATCCTGGACAACCGCATCGAACAGATCTCGAACTGCTTCGAGAGCGCCAGCCGCGAATTTGGCTTCAACGCCAAGACCTACAACGTCTATCCCATCAAGGTGAACCAGCAGCGCCCCGTTCTCGAGGAGATGGTCCGCCACGGGAAGAAGTTCAACATCGGCCTTGAGGCCGGATCCAAGCCCGAGCTTCATGCCGTGCTGTCCATCATGGACAACCCCGAGTCGCTCATCATCTGCAACGGCTACAAGGACGAGGAGTTCATCGAACTCGCCCTCCTAGCGCAGAAAATGGGCAAGCGCATTTTGGTGGTGGTGGAAAAGTTGAACGAACTGCGCCTCATCAAGACGGTGTCCGATCGCCTGAACGTCCAGCCCAACATCGGCATGCGCATCAAGCTCGCGAGCTCCGGCAGCGGCAAATGGGAGGAAAGCGGCGGCGATCAGAGCAAGTTCGGCCTCAATTCCGCCGAGCTCCTGGAGGCCGTGGAATACGCCAAGCAGGCGGGCCTCGCTTCCTGCATTAAGCTGATCCATTTTCATCTGGGAAGCCAGATCACCAACATCCGCAAAATAAAGGCCAGTCTCCGCGAGGCGGGGCAGTTCTATATCCAGCTCCAGCAGATGGGCCTGAACCTCGAATTTGTGGACGTGGGGGGTGGCCTCGGCGTGGATTACGACGGCACGCGCTCCACTTCACCCAACAGCGTGAACTATACCATCCAGGAATACGCCAACGACGTGGTCTACTCCATGGTGGTGGCCGCCAACAAGGCGGGCCTTCCTCACCCCAACATCATTGCCGAGTCGGGCCGCGCGCTCACTGCGCACCACTCCGTGCTCATCTTCAACGTGCTGGAAACCACGGCCCTTCCGCTCTGGAACGAGCACGAATTCCCCATCACCGAAAAGGATCACGAGCAGGTGCGGGAGTTGCACAGCATCTGCCGCAATCTTTCCAACAACAGCCTGCTGGAATCCTGGCACGATGCCCTGCAAATCCGCGAGGACGTGCTGGACGGCTTCAACCTCGGCCTCATCAATTTGCAGGCGCGCGCCATGGCCGAGCGGCTGTTCTGGACCATTGCCCAGAAAGTCCACCGCCTCGCGGCCGAGATGAAGAATCCGCCCTTCGAGCTTCAGGGCTTAAGCAAGCTTTTGGCAGAGAAATACTTCTGCAACTTCTCACTGTTTCAATCGCTGCCCGATGCCTGGGCCATCGATCAAATTTTCCCCATCATGCCCATCCAGCGGCTGGATGAGGAACCGCTCTCCCAAGTGACCCTTCAGGACATCACCTGTGATTCGGACGGCCAAATCGATCGCTTCATCCGCTCCGGCGAGCTGGCGCGCAGTCTGCCCCTGCATCCCCTGAAGGCGGCCGAGCCGTATTATCTGGGGGTGTTTTTGGTGGGAGCTTACCAGGAAATCTTGGGCGACTTGCACAATCTCTTCGGGGACACCAATGCCGTGCACGTGGTGTGCGACGGGGAAGGCTACCGCATTGAGCAGGTCATCGACGGAGAGTCCGTGGCCGATGTGCTCGACTACGTGCAGTTCTCCGCCAAGAAGCTGGTGCGCGACATGGAAACCTGGGTCTCGGCTTCCGTAAAGGAAAGCAAGATCACCGCGCAGGAGGGCAAGGAGTTCCTCGCCAATTACCGCTCCGGACTCTACGGCTATACCTATTTAGAGTAGCCGGTCAAAAATAGAGCAGCCGATTCAAAAGAAGCCGGAAAAATGAAAAGGACGCTCTTCCTGCTGGGGTCCCTCTTGTTTTGGAACTGCAACTCCAATAGTGGTAACCCCAGTTATTACATCGAACCCGGCGCGAGTGGTGTCTATAGCGGAACGATTTCCGCAACTCTGCCTGGCGGCTCCCTAACTCAAGCCATCATCCAAGATTCTGTGGTCTATGACTACGTCACGCTTGGCTCTTTTGATTCTACCTGCACCATCTCTTCTTTTAGGGGTGCCGTGAGGTTTTCTTCCAAAGCTTCCGACACTTCCGCCTGGTTTACCGATACGGCCTGGAGCCAAATTGGCGGCAATCCACCCTTCAAGACGGCCATCATTCAGTTTACCATCTATGACAGCATCGAACGTGCCCATGGCTACACCTACAAGGATTCGATAATCGCAATCGACGGTGGCACGGACTCTGCCTATGTTTTTCCGGCCTTGGAATACCGCATTACGAAAGTCTGCCCGTAATTTGAAGCAGCCTTAATAATTGAAGCTCACGAAGATTCCGTAGAACGGATAGACCACGTAGGGCGGGCTGGAGGGCGTGGATTCGCTTCGCACCCCGATAAATTTCAGGTAGTCGCGCTTGGAATCGATGCCCACCGGCGAAGTCATGTACGAGACGTCGATGCGGTTGTGGATGCGAACGCCCGCTTCGGCCGTCATTCCCGCAGCTCCTCCCACGGTGATGTCGTAAAATCCTCCCACCCCCAGTTTGAGCTGCATGTCCTGATCGGGATCTCCAACATAGACGTCTAGCGAGGCCTTGGGAACCGGCAAAATCAGTGCAAAACCGTCAACGCCCAACGTCGC
>Ga0206942_1320_pt1 | contig 11142 bp, 13 predicted proteins | sample Alteio_BWOrgHeat_6_FD_153253 | JGI IMG/M metagenome (GOLD analysis project Ga0206942, IMG submission 153253) | Enriched cells from forest soil in Barre Woods Harvard Forest LTER site, Petersham, Massachusetts, United States -... | ecosystem: Environmental > Terrestrial > Soil > Temperate forest > O... | reverse complement strand
GCAGGTAAATTATTATATGCAAATCAATCTGGCGGTGTTACAGATGATTGGGCACAAGCAATTGCCACGGATGCAAATGGCTTTGTATATCTCACAGGTTATTATACCGGCACAGCTACTTTTGATTTTCAAAATTCAGTTACATTAACCAGTGCAGGCAATGCTGATGTTTACATTTCTAAATTCAAAGCTGTAAAAAATACACCAGGCGTTGCGCCGGAAGAAGATCTGTATTCATTTCAAAAAAGCAACTAATGATAAATCCGCAGCAGTTGATATTTTTCCAAACCCTGTAAAAGATGTAATGCACGTGCATATAAAAGATGCATCAGTTGCACAGATTTTAATTACAGATGTAACAGGAACCCCACTCATAAAGATGAATGCAGTAAAACAGGATGAAAACATTTCTTTATCCAGGCTTCATACCGGCACTTATTTGGTTCAGCTATCAGATAAAAGCAACAGGATAATCGGAACTGCAAAAATATTCAAACAATAAGCTGTTGTCTATGGATTCGATTGTCACTTTCTTTGCCTTGATGCAAAGAAAGTGACAATCATAATTAAAAACGATCAGTTACCTAAGAAGAAAAAATATAATGCAAAATCTTCCGGACACCTCTGGTTGGGGACCAATATGGCGTAAGCAAACAGGAAAGCTTTAATTGTCTTATTTATCTTCCCAACTCGCTTTAATTTTAATTGATTCCTTTGTAGCTCCTTTCTGTTCACAATCATATCTTGCCTGCTGGTTGGCAAAATCTGCTGAATCTTCGCCGATTGCCGCTGCAATAACAGCATTGCCTCCTCCATCTTTGCCTATGGCAACTACACCAAAGCCTTTATCTTTTGTGGACGCAATCAGCCTCGGACTGAAACCACCATTCTGCACACACTGCAAATAAGCCGAATCTTCAGCCTCCTTCTGGCTGGGTAAACCCCAGGCAATACCTATAGCATCCTTACCATAGTCCCAATACACAGCAGATTGCGAGTGTACATTTTTTACCGGGCAAATAAATATAAGCAACAGGAAGATTATTTTTTGCATAGCAACTGTTTTTAAGAAGCTGCATAAAGTTATAATCATTATCCCATGTGCCCGTATGCATCATCACATAGTTTGGCAATTGGAACATTATTGAGAATGAGAATTGAAATAACATTAATGCTAAACAATATGGTCTTCTGTCATTTTTTTATAAACAGTTTGCGTCCCCGGTTAACTGTTTATAAAGATCATTTTGTTATCATCATGGTTTTGCTGTCAACATTTTTTCCATCTGCTAAAAGTGTATAGGAATATTGCCCTGCTGATAAAGTGCCCGCGCCTATGTTAACCATATTTCTGCCGGTTGTTAAAGTAAATGCCCTGATCAAACTCCCATCCAAACCATAGATAACCAGCTGTGCTTTTTTTACTGATGGAGGAACATAGCAGCTAACCATTGTATTTTGATTAAAAGGATTCGGCGCATTTTGCAATAAGTATGCTCCGCCCGTATTTGATCGTGCGCCGAATGAATTCGCATTACCGGTAATCATTTGTTTTAATTCACTTATTTCTTGCATCAATGCTTCATTTTCCTGTTGCAGGTTGTTTATGGCAAACTGCTGTTCCTGCATGCCTTTGATAATGACTGGAATGAGTTCGGTATAATTAAGCGCCTTGAATTCAATATCCGGCAGGTTTTTTAACTTGTCCGGCTTTGACGGGTTTGATTTGGATGTAAAGAATGTTGTTTCTTTTACCAGTCCCGGCAATATCTTTTCTACATCCTGGGCAATCAATCCAAAGTGAACGCCTTGTGGCAGGTTCATCAATGTATAATTTTCGTCCTGCCTGTATTCATATTGTCTAGGATGCAGGCGGTTGATGATATCCATAGCACCGGAAAAATCTTTAATGTTTTGTTTTAGCTTTTCATCCGATCCCAGGTAATTCCCGCTTGTAAAAACATCACCTGAGAAATACGCTGCATAAGTACTCGCATCACCGGTACCTGCCCACAAACCATAGCTCTGGGTAGAATAAGTTTCGGCACCAAAGCCGGTTGATCCTGTTGCCTCAGCCAGCACGCCAAAACCGTTTCCATCTGTATGCCCGCGAATAGCAGCATTAGGATTTGTTATGGACGAAATATTCATACGAAACCCTTCTCCTGTACTTCCTGATTTCGTGCCCAGTCCAAGATTCCCCGCACCCGGATCATTAATATAGAGTGCACCGCCGGTTGCAAAAGGATTAATGGTAAGGGCAAAACCTGCCTGTGTGGTGGTGCCGCCAATTCCTGCCTGCCCTATGCTGCTTGCATACACGGCAGGACTGGAAGAGCCGTTGCGGTTGCCGATCCGCACGTCCCCGCCCCAATAATTTAAATACAGTGTACTACCATTACCGTTATTCCGGGCCTGTATTTCATTATTATCAAATGCAAGATTAGCGGCGCTAACAGCCCCCAATAAAAAACTATCGGTGGTTTTAAGCGAAACATTCCCGCCCACCATTACATTAAAACGTGCGTTCGGTATAGCTGTGCCGATACCAATATTGCCATTTTTAGTTATTCTCATCCGCTCAATATTACTTGTTCTGAATATGAGATGCTTACTATCTGTGGTACCCAAAAAATTAATGCTTGGCTGAATGCCGGCATTGCCGTTCAACTTCCAGCTTTGTGCACTTGCTGTAATGATCGCAATGGAAAAAGCCAAAAGAGTAAATAGTTTCTTTTTCATAGATAAAATGTTTAGATGATTAAATAAAAAAATCAAACAACAGTACTTTTTTAGTGCTGCAGGTAAATGGGGTATTACTGCTTATGGAGATTAGGTATTGGCGCTAAAAGCTATTGTAAAAGTAAGTTTTCTCTGTAACTTTTTTATTGCATTCGTGAAGCATTCATTGCTAAACTTTCGGTTTGTGTGAACCAGTGGTTAGGTGGCGGCGCAAAAAGTACAACTCAGAGTTTGTTTACGCTGGATTTAGTTGAGAGACTGTCGGGCAGGGATAATCTCAATTAAAAAAAACATACAGTCATTTAAAAATATAAATTATATTTATTTTTTTAAATACGTTTTACAGATTTTCCCTGTTTATTCATTAACTAATAAAAAATAAAAAAAATGAAAAGGCTTAGGTTTAGCGGCTTGCTATTATATGCAGCCATGGCATTTCTTTTCACTTCCTGTGGTGGCCAAAAAACAGAAACAAACAACACAGATTCCACCGGTACTGACACTACCGCCAGTGCAGCAGTACAGCCACCCAATACTATCATTACTACACCGCAAAATATGCTGGTAGTGATGCATAAAGTAGCCAACTTTGCAAAATGGAAAGCTGTTTATGATGAAGGTGATTCTATGCGGCTGGCCCACGGCGTACATAACTATGTAATCGGGCGTGGCCTGAAAGATTCGAACGTAGTTGTAGTAGCAAATAGAATAGATGATACTACCCAGGCAATGGCATTTGCTAAAGATCCTGCTCTTAAAAAAGCAATGCAAAAAGCCGGCGTAACAGGTACGCCTTCTATATCTTTCGTTACAGAGGTTTTCCAGGATACTGCTAATATCAGTACAGACCTGAGATCAAGGGTTGCATTTACGGTGAAAGACTGGGATGCATTTCAAAAAGCATTTGAAGACGGGAAACAGGAAAGACTGGACAATGGAATAACAGACAGGGTACTTGGCTATGATATGCATAACAATAAAAAAATAACAATAGTAACAGCCATAACAGATACTGCAAAGGCATTTGCCTATTATAAATCTGACGCACTGAAAGCAAGAGTAAAAGCGAGTGGCGCAACATCAGAACCTCAGCGTTTTCTGTACAGGATTGTAGAACGATATTAAATGCTGTTAATAGCATTGATTAAACAAAGATGAAGTAGTACGCTTCATCTTTGTTTTTTATAGAATGAAGTATACTTGCATTTAGATGCGGCGAAATCAAAAATGGGATTAATGCAAATCTGCGATTTGCTTACGTTGCGACTTAGTCGGGAGACTAATCCATCCATTAATAAATGAACAAGTAATATATTTAAGGCTGCAATATTGCAGCCCTTTTTATTTTGCATATATGCTTAAATTTATACAAGGGATACATCCCGCAATTTTTGTATTGATAGCTACAATATTTGAAGTAAGTGGTGATGCCATAATCAGAAAATGTATCTATGAATATACTGGTGTGTTGAGAATTATCTTTTTGATGCTTGGCGCAGTATTCCTTTTTCTTTATGGGTTTTCATTAAACTTAGCTCCTGTTGAGTTTAAACAGGTTGTTGGGCTATATATAGCTATCCTTTTTATTGTATGGCAGATAGGAAATTATATTGCCTTTAAAAGCCTGCCCAGCGTTCCAATAATAATCGGCGGTGCCCTTATAGTTATAGGTGGGATGATCGTCACTTTTTGGGAAAATAAATAATGAGCATTTTCATTTGTGGTCTAACGTATATAGTTACCTGCGAACACGAACCAGTGCGGTTGGTTGCTGATGCAAAAAGGAAATGTGCTGAAAATAGCCATAAGAAGATTTGTATGCAGCATTTCATCAGGCAAACAATTCCTTTCATGTAATATATTTTCCGGCAATTTTATAAAGTGCAAATCTTTATGATCACTTAAGCGGGAATATGAAATACGCATTGCTTTTATTACTGGTATTTATTACAATTGCGGGTATAGCGCAACAGGAACATTATGAACACCCCCTGGTAATGTATACGCTTACCATAAATGACAGCGATCTTACTTCATACCATATAGAAATGCAGATCACCAATGTGCCCGATACATTCCGCGTGGCAATGGTAAAGCACTTTGAGTATGATGACCGGTTCTGGCATTTTATTAAAAATTTCAGGGTACAGGGCAAAAATGGTAACGGGCAAATGATAAGAGAAGACAGTGCACTATGGAAAATAATTACCACGGGAAATGAAGCAGTGCTACACTACAGCATTCAGCCGCCGGTTACGCAGGCTATGCATGGTTCATGGAGACCCTTTCTTGCATCAAACGGAGCACTGGTTGGCGGTCCGCAATCATTCATGTACATTGTTGGATATACAAAAACACCTTCACAGGTTACATTACATCTTCCTGCAGGATGGACGGTTGCAACAGGTCTTACTGTTAAAGATGCGCATACATTGTATGCATCTTCTGTGTACACACTTACTGATGAGCCAATACTTGCCGGTAAATTAAAAACATGGGCGTTTACTATAAACGGTGTGCAGCATACAATTGCATATTATCCATTGCCCAACGCAAAGTTTTTTGACACAACAGCGCTTGTTTCCGATATACAAAAAGTAGCGGAAGAGGCAAAGCATTTATTCGGTAGCCTGCCATATAAAGATTATACTTTTCAGTTAATAGACGGAAGCTATGGCGGCCTGGAGCATAAGAATTCTGTTACACTGGGAGCAAACAGTGCTGAACTGGCAGAAGGTTTTACAGATTTTCTTTCAGAAATGGCGCATGAATATTTTCATACATGGAATCTTGTGCGCATCCGCCCTGCTGAATATGGCGACGTAACGTATACAGAAACGCCTCCATCAAAAGAATTATGGTGGAGTGAAGGGATGACGATGTTTTATGCTGACCTGCTGTTGCGCCGCGCAGGTCTTCCTGTTTTTGAACCCGGCAGGATTCAACATCTCGAACAGTTAATGAGCACGTATTTCAGTGAGACAGGAAATACAAAGATCTCACCAGAGAAAGTAAGCATGGCAGCAAACAGCGATCCCGGTATGCTGGGTGATTACAATGCCAGTACGCATTTGCAGGGTGAGTTGCTAGGGGCAATGCTTGACCTCATTATCCGTGATGCCACTGGTAACAAACGTTCTGTTGATGATGTAATGCGCAGCATGATGCAGCATTCCGGACAGGGCAAAGGTTTTACAAACAAAGATGTTGAGCAACGTATAAATGAAACCTGCCGTTGTAACGTGCATCCCTTTTTTCAGCAATATATTTATGGCAGCAATGCAATTGATTTTAATAAATACCTGCAGCTTGCCGGTTTGCATAGCGCTGTTATATGGAAGGATGCGTCAGGTGATGATAGCAGGCCTTTGCCTGATCTGCGCATATATGCATGGCTTACCAGGCAGGGTAAATTAGTAACAGGTATTGAAGATCCCGAAAGCACCTGGGGTAAGGCCGGGCTGCATACAGGAGATGAAATTGTAACCGTAAATAATACGCCCGTTAGCACACAAAGAGACTTTTTCAGCCTGCTGCGCAAGGCAAAAATTGGTGATACGGTTTCAATAGCAGTGAAGCGACCGGCAGGCATATATAAAACAACGGTTATAGTAAGCGCCTATAAAACAGCTATCGTGAAAATTGAAGAATTATCAACTGCTACTAAAGAACAACTGGTGCTAAGAAAACAATGGCTGGCAGGAAATTAAATTGTTATTCAGCAACCAACAATGCAGGGATAACTATTTATGTTTAAGGTTTGTTGGTCGCTGTTTACCGTTGTTGGTCGCTGACCAACAAACCGTAATTATTATTTTTGATACATGATCCACTTTGATCATCATGCACAATTTATAACGGTCACTAATTTAAACTGGCTGCCGGTTTTACAGAATGATTATCATAAACAAATACTAATTGAGGCTTTAAAACACCGTGTTACATTACAACAGGTAAGCATTTATGCATTTGTGATAATGCCAAATCATTTTCATGCAATCTGGCAACTGCATGATGGTGTAAATAAAATTGCTTTTCAAAGAGATTTATTAAAATTTACCGCAAGAAGTATTTTAAAGTTTATGCTCATGAATGACGATCCGTTGTTAATGCAATTAAAGGTTAAAGCGGCAGACAGGCAACAACAGGTATGGGAAAGAAATTCACTAAGCATTGAGTTGTGGAGTGAAAAGGTATTTATACAAAAACTTAATTATATACATAATAATCCCGTGCAAAGCAAATGGAAGCTCGTGGAATTACCGGAACAATATAAATACAGCAGCGCCTCATTTTATGAATACGGAATAGATGAGTTTGGTTTACTGAAACATTATAAAGGGTAAAAGAATTGTTGGTCAGCGACCAACAAGGGCGGGAGAAAACAATGGCTGGCAGGAAATTAAATTGTTATTCAGCAATCAACAATGCGGGGATAACTATTTATGTTTACCACTTACAGCAGTGTCAATTTCTTTTCCGATTTTTTTTGCGGTCTTACCCACTGCGTTACCGGCATCTTCCACAGCATCCTTGGTATCATCCCACGCATTTGCAATAGCATGCCCTGTTCTATCAAAGAAATTTCCTGTTTTGTTTACCATTTCGCCTTCCTTAAGTTTTATTTCTTTCTTATCCTTTTTTACGGTACCGGTTCTGTAAACCACCACACCATTGTCTAATGTTATATCATGATCAGCTTCAACCCAGGCGCCGTTTTTCATAACATACACCTTGCTATCCTTGTATATTACATCTCCTTCCGCAGGTGTATAAGTAATAGTTGTAACAGTATCCGTTACTACAGGAACGGTAGTCATTGTATCTGTAATAGTGGTATCTGCGTTTGTGCTACTTGTATTAGTGCTATTGCAGGCCGTGAACGATGCGGCTGCCAATGCGATGACAAAAATTCTTTTCATGGTAATAATATTATTTTATAGCGTAAACCTAATATATATATAAATTTAATGCCAGCTTTTAAAACCAGGAACAGGTGATCGGCAATACCTGGTGAGCGCAGACAATATAAAAAGCCTTAATTTTTTTTAATTATTATATGGAGAAAGAAGTTTTTTTCGAACGTTTTCACCGCAACGAACGTGTTATCATGCTGAGTGATGGTGTGTTTGCTATTGTACTTACTTTACTGGTACTGGAATTAAGACTTCCTAAATTACCCGAAGTAGTTAGCAACGCTACACTTTGGAATGCCTTGTTCAGTATAAAAAGTAAGTTTATCAGTTTTTTCCTTAGCTTTTTTTTTATCGCGATTCGTTGGTTTAATCACAATCAAATGTTTAAGCTGTTTATCAAAGTTGATAATACGATGCTCTGGCTTAACAATGGTTTATTATTACTTATTTGCTTTCTTCCTTTTCCAACAGTTGTTATGGGTGATTATCCAAATAACTCAGCGGGTGTTTTTATGTTTGGTATAATTTCAGTATTAGTTCCGGTATTGTATTATACTATTATTAAAAGAGCGCGGAAAAAGAATTATGTGCATACAGGCATCAGCGTGCAGTTATTGAAAAAACTTAACGCAATTGCGCTTATACTATGCCCTGTTTCCATTATTCCACTCACGTTTGCTGCATGGATGCCAAAGACCGCGGTACTATGTTACATTTTAATTTCACTTGGGGCCGGTATAACAGGATCAAGAGTAAAAATTCTTAAAGATGGTTAATGAATATCATCCCCACTATGGCCGGTGAGACGTAATCGGAAGACTAAGCAAGACATGAGAAACCGGTGGCATCAGTATGCACACCCTTATTAAGACGTTTCCCTCACCAGGTTTTCAGGTTCAGCCTTGTGGGTATACTTATCTGCAAATTCGATTCTCTTCAATATAATGATCTTGTCCTTTTTCATGTGTATGTTGTACACACATTCCAATATGATCATAAGCTTAATGAGTTTACCGGTTATCGCTTGCAGGTAACTGTTACATTGGCCTTCCTCCAATGCTTTTATATAAGCAGACTCTTCCTGTTCAATACTTTTGTGCAGGGCGGTTATTTGTTGTTGGGTAGTAAAGTTTTGAGCCATTAATCCCGGGTATTGACTGTGTCAGAATTCGAAGCGCTGATGCTGTTATATAAATCAAAACAAATACCAATAGTAATTGTACGGACAGGGATATGTGTAATCATTCTTATCTATTAAAATAAAACACCGGAAAGTTCTTTATCGCCGGAGATAGAAAAAGGGTTTTTAGCATCATGTAGTGTTATTATATCAGCAACAGGCACCACTTCAAAAGGTGCGTTATAAATATTGGCCATATAAGAAAATAAGGGAACATCGCATTCCCCAATAACAAAATAGCAGCCGGTATAATGCTCAGCACTTAACATTATTTTGTGCTGTGATGGTATGTTATTTAAGATCACCAATGCCTTTTCTTTTTTAATATGTACTTTAAATCCCCGCAGTAAATCAATAGATAAGGATTGCTCGTCCGTGTTGGCAGCATAGGATTTGTTGTGGTTAAACGTCTGCATTAATAAACTGTTAAGTGGGTAATTATACAAGTATTACGCCATTTAAAGTAAAACAACGATGGCATTTAAAGTCCTGTTTCACAAAAGCAAACTCATGCTGATTCAGGTATATAAATAAAACGTGATGGTGGCAGCACTTAGGCGTGAGACTACCCCAGGTACAGGATAATTATATTTTACTTGCCCATTGTTGGTCGCTGACCAACAAAATGGACTATTATTTTTAATAGATGATCCGCTTGCAACATATAAACTGCTAAGACAAACAACAGCGGCAGTTATTATGATCTTGTCCATTGTTGGTCGCCGACCAACAAAACGGAACTATTATTTTTAATAGATGATCCGCTTTCAGGCTTAGCAGGGTCTTCGTCAGGGATTTCTTTACGCTGCGACTTAGTCGGAAGACTAAGCTGGAAATAAGAATTGTTGGTCAGCGACCAACAAGAGCGGCGTCTTGCCATTGTTGGTCGCCGACCAACAAAACGGAAGTATTATTTTTAATAGATAATCCGCTTGCAAACATATAAACTGCTAAGACAAACAACAGCGGCAGTTATTATGATCTGCATTATATTTTACTGCTTTGATTTTTTATACAGACCCACCAGTTCACCCTGTGCAAGAATATGTCCCTGTATGCTTTTTTCCAATGCTGCCTTATCTGTTTTTGCATCTGCATTCAGTGTAATGTCAAGCGCATACACAATGAAATGGTAGTGATGCTCTCCTGTGGGTGGGCACATTCCCTTATACCCCGGCTTACCGGCGCCATTCAATCCCTGTTCTCCCCCTTTAAAATTTTCAGGTATATTTTTATTGGCAACATCAATGTTATACACCACCCAGTGTGTAAAGCCACCTTCCCTGGCCGCATCAGGATCGTGTAATACAATGGCAAGTGATTTTGCACCGGCGGGCACATCGTCAATGGTTAACGGCGGACTAACCTCCTCTCCTTCACAGGAATATTTCATGGGTATAGAACCATTGTTTGCAAAGGCTGTACTGGAAATTGTTAATTTGGCTATTGGCATTGCTGTAACAGCAGCCATAGCTGCTGCCAGCAATAATGTATTTAGCAAAAACATAAAATGATTTTAAATAAAAAAGCGAAAAAATCATACCAATATAAATTGATGTTAGATTGAATTAAGGTACACACCTAACAAGTGCGAAATGAGATGGATTTCCATACAAATCAGAGATTTGATTATGCTGCGACTTAGTTGGGAGACTGAGCCTGGCAGTGGGAAACACGCAAGGGTTTCAAGCTGCGCACAAAGCGCTGCAATGAACACCCCCGCGGCGACTGGAAAGCAATTTGCCGATTTTTATTCCTCGAACAGTTGTAATGAAGATTTCGTATAATTTACTGTGGCGTCAGAATCAATTATAAGCTTATAACATATTTCTTCTAAGGTTGGGAATAAAAAATTTATCATTAAAAAAGGAACTACAGAATTTAACTTGGAGTGTAAAATATGATATTCTGTTTCTTTGTTGTGAACAATTGAATTTCTCATCATGTAGACAAGGCTACAATAAAAGTCTAAAATATTTGCACCTGCATTATCATACAAATTTGAAATTTTAATAAGGTTTAAAAATGCATTTATTTCGTTTTCGTTGAAATTGGGCAACCGATTCAGTGAGTTCCATAAATTCTTTATAGATGTTTTGAAACTTATTCCAGGGATTCGTTCTATTTCAAAGATGATTTTCATAAATTCATTTAGAGCTTTGTTTTCGTTTTTATCAATCTTTGAATAGAGTGTTTTAAAATTTCTTACTGAGAACATATTACCTCCATAAATAGTCATTAACTCGACTATTGGCACTTTGAACATAAAATTTTCTACTACGTGATACAACTTTAGATATTTAT
>Ga0206942_1319_pt1 | contig 11207 bp, 7 predicted proteins | sample Alteio_BWOrgHeat_6_FD_153253 | JGI IMG/M metagenome (GOLD analysis project Ga0206942, IMG submission 153253) | Enriched cells from forest soil in Barre Woods Harvard Forest LTER site, Petersham, Massachusetts, United States -... | ecosystem: Environmental > Terrestrial > Soil > Temperate forest > O... | reverse complement strand
TATTTTAGCTATTATTTATATCTTAAAATGATCCGTCCCCTTGATAAATCATAAGGGCTCATTTCTACTTTTACTTTATCCCCTGGTAAAATTCTTATATAATGCATGCGCATTTTCCCTGAAATTGTGGCCAGTATTTCATGACCGTTTTCCAACTTTACCCTGAACATGGCGTTACTAAGTGCTTCTAAAATAGTACCGTCTTGTTGAATCAATGGCTGTTTGGACATAAATTTGGGAGCGCAAAGATATAGGAATGCACCGAATTGAGAAAATTTTTACAAAATTTGAAACCAAAAATTCAAGTTAAAGATTGACCGGGAGTACAACTTCCCATTGATTTGGATTTTTGCCTTCAAAATCTTCATTCAACAAGCGACTGTACCGGATACCAAAACTTATAGGTTGCTGATTCCACCACTTAGTATCAAAGAAAATTTCTGCGCCTGTTGAAGCAAAGTTATAGCGGTTGCCGGTTCTTAAACTTTGTGCTTGTGTGAAATCATAAAAAAGATTGGCGCGTATTCTTAAAAAATAAACAATATTTCCAAAACCCCAATCAGGATAAGCTAAAGGAAAATTGTAATTGACGGCGGCTTTATATAACCGCGGATAATCAACTGCTGAATACCCTCTTGAAAAAGGGAAATTGTTATCATAATAATATTTACCCAAAGTATCTCTTAACTGGTAGGCAAGGCTTATAACCGTGCTGTGTGTTTTATTTAAACCCGAGAAGTAAAAATAACCGCTTGCTAAAAATTGATGCGCTGTGCTGCCGGTTCTGAATTGCAATAAAAATGATTGCCCAAAATGAGGATAAATATGCTGAACAGCCTGCTGTACATATTGACTATATCTTAATTGCAATTGCATGTAACCAAAATTTGAGTTGCTTAAAAGTTGCTTGGCAAATCCTGTCCATTGCACATTGGTAAAATTATAACTGGCAGATGAAGTTAAATTCCTATACATTTTGCCACCTGTAAAATTTAGTGGTAATTGTAAACCGGCAGCTAATTTTGATTCATTCCAATGTAAAGTTGTATCAGCATTTAATCTCGTTGTCCGGTTCCATGTTTGATTAATATTTATAAAAGGTTGTACATACCATGCACCATAAATTCCTGTGTAACCAACTCTGCTAAAATGTTCATTGCTATTATAAGTATAATACAACTGGCTTTGAAAAGTATTCAGCACATTTTCGCCATATAAAATAAATGAATAATCAGGATCACTGAAATATGGATTGTAACTGTGAAAATTAAATAACCCGGTGCCTTTTGAATATTTGGTTACATCAAAATTTCTTTCATTAATATTTTGTAATAAAGCATTTGATTTTTTTTGAAATGGTTTTGTTACATATAAATCTTTTAAAGTATCAGCATTATTAATTGATTGCCACTGCGGTGTTACAATTGCAAGTCTGTATCCATCAGCTGTAAAAGTTGAAGTGATTATTTTATCATTTATTATTCCTGCCTGGTACAAACCCGTTTCCGCAGAAACAATGCGATAATTTTTATTAGCTGAATTTACATAAGCCCAAATCTCATCTCTTCCGTTATTAGAACAGCTATACAATAATGTATCACCTTGCACAACCGGAAAGCCAATGATCCTGTTTTTATATGGAATGATTTCTTTTACACTTGTACCATCAATACTTTCTTTTAAGATACTCATTTCACCAGTGGCATTTCTATCGCACACATAAATAAATTTATCGTCTGCAGAAAATTTAGGGTAAGAGTAAACATGAGCAGCATCATTCTTAATTTTTTTCATAGCAACTCCTTTTGTATTAAGTAAAACCAATGATGAACTTCCGTCAACAGCTTGTTCCACTACAACAATCATTTCACCATTATGCGAAATATCAGGCGAAAAATATCTTGTATGCGATGTTATTTTTTGTTCTTTTTTTGTGTTTACATCAAGCACTCTTATTTCACCAAATTCCCGATTGCCCCAACGTGCATCAGGTTTATAAGAAGCATAAATAATTTTTCCATTGTTGTAAGAAAAATAATCATCGTCTGCAATATCCTGCACTGCAATTTTTTCAGATGATCCATTATTATGTTTGATAACAAATTGCGGGATGCTTCTATAACTTTCTTTTAATGTAATGATCGAACCATCATCCGTTATATTAGGATACTTTACATCAACCACATTATTTTTTTCAGTTGAATCAAGAAACTGAAGGCTTGAAAGCGATTCATCTTTCCACTGACTTTGATAATATGTGAACGCATCTCTTACAAAATTATCAAAAGAAATATGCGCATAGTTTTTAACTGCATGTTGCATGGGATAAAACAAAGAATGAAATGAAGCAGCATCATGCGTCACATCTTTCCAAAAATCATCTCCGTATTTTTCTCTGCCATACGCAACCAGCATATAACCTAAAGAATAATGGTCAGGCACATAATCTGTGTAAGAACCATTACGCAGCTTCATGTATGAATAACTCCTGTTTTGCAAATACAAAGTTTTGTATCCGCTTAAAAATAAAGGCAATCTTCCCCTGCCCTGTTCACTTAACAACGTTTCGTTATACACGGCATCGCCTTCAAAGAACCAGTCAGGAACTGAAGCTGCATTTGCCAAAGCCTGGCCATTATCACCAAATAAAATATGCATTGTATGTGAAAGGCCAATATTAAAATTGCTGTATTGCTCAACATGCCTGTATTCATGCACGCTTAATAAATCCGGCCAGCTCATGGCGCCTAATTCAAAAGCATTTTGTTGTGGTGTTAAAAAAAATTCGCTGCGCCAGGGGCCCAGTGCTACATATCCATTTGAAAAAATTGTTTGCGGATGAAGCACGATACTTATTTTATGCACGCGATTGCCAATAGCAGATGCATATTGCTGCTGCTCTCTTGATGTAATGGTCGCAATGCGTTTTGCAATACTATCCATGCCATAAGGAAAAATTATGCGGATAGTATCTGTGCTTATCTGTTTCCATTTTACTGATGATGGATCGCCGCCAAATTGTTGTGCGTTTCCAAAGTAAAAAGTAAAAAGTAAAAAGTAAAAAAGTATTAAGCGCTTCATCATTAAAAAACTCATAAACAAAAAAACCACCACACTATTGTATGATGGTTATAAAAAATTTCGACATATATATTATGCAATCGGCTCACTGGTTAAATGCACTTTCGTCATCTGCAAATAATGATTTTGCAATTGATGCACATATTGTATTTGCGGGTTAATTCGTTTATCATCACGATACCAAATATCCATGCGGCTAAAATCATCTGGCTTTTGAATTAACATTCTGAATGCACCTTTTTTATATTTTACAGAACCATCAGCCATGCCTTCAGGTATAAAACTAAGTTTACGCAAAACCTCATCGCTTACAGGAATAGGATACAGATCTTCCGTTTCAAACCAAAAATCCTGCACATCTGTTGCAAGGCAAACCTGCTTTTCATCGCCATTTAAATTTACAACTTCTCCTTCCCACATCTTCCCTTCATACTCTCCCATCAGGAAATCACCAATTTTAATTTCATTGAATTTTATCATATAGCTTTTTTTAAGGCAAAAAGATAAAACTAAATTCTTTTATCAAATGCTTACCTGTTATTATTTTTTATTACAACAACATTTTATCAGCTTCCCCTGTTCGCTCCTGTTGATCTTACTTTTTGCTTTGCAGCTCCTGGTTTAGAATTTACTTTTATAAATTTTGATCCACTGCCTGAACCTGTTTGATTCTTGCCGGGCTTTGTTGCGTTTTTCTTATTGTTTGTTGGTAATGACATAAATTTTTATTTCAAAATAAATGATTTTTTAATTAATAAAAATTCTGACTTTATAAGAAAATTTATTTATAACCTTCACATCGTGCTTATATCAACCAGGCAACCATCTATACTTCGTCTGCCACAATCAATCTCCCCAGCGTTTTAGCTTTTATTTCTTCTACTGTAACTCCCGGTGCTCTTTCCTTCAATAAAAAACCATCTGGTGTTATATCAAGCACAGCAAGATCAGTAACTACTTTTTTTACACAGGCCAAACCCGTTAAAGGCAAAGTGCATTTAGATAATAATTTGCTTTCCCCCTTTGAATTGGTATGTTGCATGGCAACTATAATATTTTTAGCGCTCGCTACCAAATCCATTGCACCTCCCATACCCTTTACCATTTTGCCCGGAATTTTCCAGTTGGCAATATCACCATTATCACTTACTTCCATTGCGCCAAGCACAGTTAAATCTATTTTACCGGCGCGTATCATTCCAAAACTCTCCGCACTATCGAAAAATGCACCGCCTTTAATTACCGTTACGGTTTCTTTGCCTGCGTTGATTAGATCAGCATCTATTTCTTCTTCTGTTGGATATGGACCCATTCCTAAAATTCCATTTTCACTTTGAAGTATTACCGTCATTCCATCAGGAATAAAATTGGCAACTAATGTGGGAATGCCAATGCCAAGATTTACATACATGCCATCTTTTAATTCCTGTGCTATGCGTTTTGCAATGCCGTATTTATCTAATGCCATGAAGAAGTTTTAAGTTGTAAGTTTTGAGTTATAAGTTCAAAATTTTAATTGTTTTTCTTTCAATACGTTTTTCATAATTGCTGCCTTGAAATATCCGCTTAACATATACGCCTGCTACATCTATTGCATCAGGGTCTAATTCACCAGGCTCAACCAATTCTTCAACTTCTGCAATAGTGGCATCAGCAGCCTTTGCCATTGATGTAGAAAAGTTGCGTGTGGTTTTTTTAAAAACAAGATTACCCATTGCATCTCCTTTCCATGCTTTTACAAATGCAAAGTCTGCATGCAAAGCATACTCCATTAAATAATGTTTATTATTAAATACACGCACTTCTTTTCCTTCTGCTATTTCTGTTCCATAACCCGCCGGTGTAAAAAAAGCAGGAATGCCCATGCCAGCCATTTGAATACGTGTTGCCAGTGTTCCTTGTGGTATCAGGTCAACTTCTAATTCGCCAGATAAAAGTTGTCTTTCAAATTCTGCATTTTCGCCCACATAGCTGCTCATCATTTTTTTTATCTGTCTTGTTTTTAACAATAAGCCTAAGCCAAAATCATCTACACCTGCATTGTTAGAAATACAGGTTAAATCTTTAACACCCTTTCTTTTTAAAGCATCAATTAAATTTTCAGGAATGCCGCAAAGGCCAAAACCGCCGAGCATTATTGTTGCATTATCAACAACATCAAATATGGCCGCATCAGCGTTAGCAAAAACTTTGTTCATACCAAACAATATTAGGTATGCAAAGTAATAAATGTTTACTGCAGATAATTTTTATACTGATCAGCAAGCTCATTGCTTGTTTGCATCATTTAGTATTTGTATATCTTGTTTTAAGATGAGACCTGCGATTCTTTTACAAGCAAAACACATTTTTCAATTAATCCAGCCAGCTTTTTAAAGCTTATAGGCTTTGCGAGATATTCATCCATTCCCGCTGCTAAACATTGTTCTTTATCACCCTGCATAGCATTTGCTGTAATTGCTGCAATAATGGGTTGCGCGCCATTGCGTTTGCGGATAATACGGGTTACTTCTCTCCCATCCACTTCAGGCATTTGCACATCCATTAAAATAAGATCATAATTTTTTGCTTCAGACATTTGTAAAACTTCCCTTCCGTTTTGCGCGAGGTCAGGGTAATAACCAAGTTTATTAAGAATCCTGATTTCAACATCCTGGTTGGTACTGTCATCTTCTGCCAATAAAACAGATAAAGGATAATGTTCAATATGTAAAGACGGCTGATGATTAACTTGCTTTATTTCAACCGCAGTTTTATTTGTTTGCTTTAACTGGTTAAGGATATGCGTATGTAAAACCTGGTGCCTTACAGGTTTTGTTAAGATAGAAGCAAAAAGATTCGGATAATTTTTATGAGATTCATCACCTATGGAACTTAATAATATAATTGGTATGTGCGGATAGAGATTTTTTATTGTTTGCGATAATTCAATGCCATCCATTTCAGGCATATGCATATCAGAAATAATTAAATCGAAGTCTGAATTTTCTGACAATATAAATACCGCTTCTTTACCTGAACTTGCTAAATGCGGAACCTGCTGCCATTGTTCCAATTGATTTTTAATGATGGCTAAATTGGTGGCATTATCATCAACCACTAAAATATTTTTCTTGTTTATGCCTGTAAGATTATTGTGTACATAGGTGCGCAGCGATTGCTCGCTTACCTGTGTTTTTATAGTGAATGAAAAAGTAGTGCCCTGCCCTGCTTCGCTTTCAACCTTAATTTCTCCGCCCATCATTGTTACCAGCTTTTCGCAAATAACAAGACCTAAACCTGTGCCGCCATATTTACGCGTTGTGGAAGAATCAACCTGTGAGAAAGCTTTAAACAATCTTTCCATTTTATCTGCAGGAATACCAATGCCGGTATCTTTTACCGCGAATGCCAGTTCCACTTCGTCATTCTCAAAAGTTTGCAGCAGGCGTACACTTACAAATATTTCTCCGTGTTGAGTAAACTTAATTGCATTACCAACAAGATTCATCAATATTTGTCTTAACCTTAAGCTATCGCCTACAATTTGAGAAGGCGCTTTTGCATCAACCTGGTAAACAAGATCCAAACCTGTTTGTGCAGCCTTGGCTGAAAATACATCGAGCACTTCTTCAATACAGGTACGCACATCAAAGTCAGCATTTTCAAGCTCCATGTTCCCTGATTCAATTTTTGAAAAATCAAGAATATCATTAATTGTTTTTAAGAGGCTTTCTCCACAGTTGCGAATAGTTTCTGCAAAGCCGCGTTGTTCAGTATCAAGTTCAGTAAGTTCAAGTAAATCAGCCATACCAATTACACCGTTCATTGGTGTGCGTATTTCATGACTCATTGTTGCAAGAAAAACACTTTTTGCCTTATTTGCCTGTTCTGCTTCAGCACGTGCTGTTTCAGCATCCATTCTTGCCACGCGTTCTTCACGGCTTGATTGTTCCAATTGTTGCGTGCGTTTTTTTACCAGGTTTTCCAGTTCTTTTTTCTGTACTTTAATCGCATTAATACGATACCTGTAAAAGGCAATACATCCTCCAACAATTACAGCAACAACTAATAATTTAAACCACCAGGTAAGCCAGAACGGCGGTGTAACAATCAACTGAACACTTCTTATGTTTGTTGACCATTGGCCCTGGTTATTTAAACCTTTTACTTTAAAGGTATAAGTGCCGGGATCAAGATTGGTATAAGTAGCTGTGCGCTTGTTACCAGCTTCATTCCATTTTTTATCAAAACCTTCGAGCATATAAGCATATTGCTTTTTTTCATCGCTGGTATAATTTAAAGATGCAAACTCAAATTCAATAACAGAACTCTTGTATGGAATAGTAATTGATTTTGTTTCTGTAATATCTTTTTTAAGCGGAGACGGATCTTTATCATCTACTGCAACAGGAACTTTTTTATTAAATATCTGGAAATCTGTAAGCAGTAATGGCGGCTCAAACGGCGTTTGTTTTACATCTGACGGATCAAATACATTAAAACCATTATTACCGCCAAAATACATTATGCCTGAACGGTCTTTACAATAAGCCATTTCTTTAAATTCATTTCCCTGCAAACCATCAACTACATCAAAATTTTTAAAGGTTTTATTTGACAAATTGAATTGTGCAATACCATGGCTGGTGCTTATCCAAAGGTTTTTATTTTTATCTTCCAGTATACCGAAAATATTATTTGCCGGCAAACCATCAAATGTTGAATAATTAGTGAACTTTCCATTTTTCCTATTGAGACAAGACAACCCATCCATTGTACCAATCCATAAATTTTTATTTTCATCTTCATATATAGTTCCAACGTTGTTACTGGCAATACTATTTTGGTTTTCGTTATGCAGGTAATGCGTAAATGTTTTTGTTTGTTTATTAAATAAATTTAAGCCGCCGCCATCTGTACTAATCCATAAATTTCCCTCTCCGTCCTGGAAAACAGAATGAATTTTATCGCTGCTTATACTTCGTGCATCATCAGGATTATATTTAAAATGTGTAAAGGAATTATCTGCGCCATTATATAAATTTAAACCGCCTCCATACGTTCCAACCCAAATATTTTTTTGCTGATCTTCATAAATAGCCCATGCATTATTGCTGCTTATACTTGCAGGGTTTGAAGGATCGTTTTTAAAATGTGTGAATGTATTTTTTTCTTTATTGTACACTGTAACTCCATCACCCCATGTACCAATCCATAAATTTCCATTGCTTGCTTCATGCACATTTAAAACATAATCTCCTCCAAGACTGTTATTGTTTCCATCCTGGTGCTGGTAATGGGTAAAAGCGCCTGTTTTTGGGTTGAATAAATTTAAGCCGCCACCATCTGTACCTATCCAAACATTTTGTTTTGAATCTTCATAAATGCATAATACAAGATTGCTGCTTAAACTATTGGGCAGAGAATTATGTTTATAATGTTCAAACTTATTATCAGCATTTAAAAAATCTATACCGCCGGTAAAACTGCCTACCCACATATTTCCTTTTGTGTCTCTGCAAATTGAATAAATAGAATTGCTGCCAATGCTCGCATTATCCAATTCATCATGCATGTAATTATCAAAAATTTGTTTTTCCGGATTAAAAACAGATAGTCCTCCATTTTCTGTTCCAATCCAGATATTATTATAGCTGTCTTCACCAATAGCATACACCTGGTTATTAGCAAGGCTGTTGGCATTATGTGCATCGTTTTTAAACTGAATAAATTTCTGAGTTGTTTTATCAAACAGGTTTAATCCGCCGCCATTTGTACCAATCCATAAGCGATTTTTGCTGTCTTCAAAAATGGTATAAACATTATTATAGCTTATAGAAGTGTTGTCTTTATCATCATGCAGAAAACGGGTAAAAGTTTTATTTGCCGGGTTAAATAAATTAAGGCCACCGTTTGTAGTTCCAATCCATAAATTGTGTTCATGATCCTGCACAATCACCCGAATATAATCGTCGCTTAAACTGTTTGAATTATTTTTATCATACCTGTAACGGGTAAACTTATTTGTTTTTATATTCAGCATATTCAAGCCTGCATCTTCTGTGCCTGCCCAAACATTTCCCTGGCTATCTTCAGCAACTGTGTTTATATAATCGCTTGAAATGCTGCCTGCATTTTTTGTATCAGTTTTATATGCAGTAAACTGATCTTTTTCGGTATTATACCTGCACAAGCCACCGCCCCATGTTGCAATCCATATATCACCATCGTGGCTTTCAATAAGAGAAGAAATAAAATTTGCGCTTATGCTGTTTTTGTTTTTAGGATCATTTTTATACACCGTAAACTTATAACCATCATATTTGTTCAATCCTTCACGTGTACCAAACCACATAAAACCTTTACTGTCCTGCAGAATGCATAACACATTGCTTTGCGAAAGGCCCTGGTTTGTTTTGAAGTGATCAAACTCAAGTTGTTTTCTTTGTGCAACGGCAATAACCGGAAGCACAAGTAATAAAAAAAGGTAGCGATGGATTCTCATAAGAAACTATTGGATATTATGGTGATTAAACGATTTGATTTACCTCTTGGCTAAAGGCATTCTCACTTCTCACGTTTCACTTATTAACTTTCAATTGTGCCGCCCATTTTTCAATCATTTTAGTAAGCTCATCTATTCTAAATGGTTTGCTTATATAATCATCCATTCCCGCATTCAGGCATTTTTGACGATCTCCCTGGATGGCATTTGCTGTCATAGCTATTATTACGGGCTGTGTGCTTAAACAAAGGCGGATCATGCGTGTTGTTTCCAATCCATCTTTTACAGGCATTTGTATATCCATAAAAATAAGATCGAATTTTCCGTCACCAATCATTTCCAATGCTTCATCGCCATTTTCTGCAAGTTCAGCTTCATAACCTAATTTGCTTAATACTTTCAAAGCCACTTCCTGGTTTGTTTTATTATCTTCTGCAACTAAAATGCGCAAGGGGTACTGTTTTGCGAGATCAGCAAATAGTTTTGATTTAGTGCTTTGCTGCTCAGTAATTATATTATTCCTGTTTAATTCATGCGAAATGTATTTATGCAAAAGGTGCTGTTTTACCGGTTTAATTAAAACAGCACTGAACAAGCCCGGGTGACCTTTATACTGTTCATCTCCATTCGTATTTAATATTATTGTTGATATCTGCGGATTGATTTGCTTTATAGCTTCGCTTAATTCAATGCCGTTCATCTTTGGCATTTCCATATCGGTTATCACCAAATCGAAACGCTGATTTTTATGTATAATTTCCAGCGCTTCTTTTGCAGATGCTGCAACTAAAGGCAATAGGTTCCATTGCTCTAACTGTTTTTTTAAAATGCTCCTGCTTGTAGAGTTGTCATCAACCAATAAAATATTTTTTGATCTTAGTGCTGCGTCAAATTTTATATTAGAACGTTGTGGCTGCAGGCTTACTCTTGTACGGATTTTAAACTTAATTGCAGTACCTGCTTTTGTTCCCTCTTTTGTTTCAATTTCCAGTTTGCCGCCCATTAATCCAACCAGTTTTTTAGATATTGCAAGTGAAAGGGCTTTGCCATCATCTCTTATGTTTATATCAGTAATATCTTTTGATAACAGCCCTATTTCATCAACAGGCATCCCAACACCGGTATCTCTTACTTCAAAACCAATATCTGCCTGGTTGCCTTCCAATATTTTTTGCAGGCGAACCCTAATTAAAATTTCCCCTTCTGTTGTAAAACGCATAGCATTTTCAACAAGGTTCATTAGTATTTGCCTTAAACGAACTTCATCGCCAACAATCAGTTCAGGCACATCTTTTTCCATTTGATAAATTAATTCAATGCCTGTTTGTGCTGCCTTGGCTGCAAACGATTCAAGCACACCTTCAATCATATTGCGCAGTTCGAAATCTTTATCTTCCAGTTCCAGTTTGGCCGTTCCGGTTTCAGCATAATTAATAACATCTGTTACAAGCATATCATTAATTGTCGTCATTAAATTTTCACTGCTTTGAATAATTACTTCTGCATATTCGCGCTGCTCTTCAGTAAGCTCTGTTTCAGAAAGTAAGGATGCCATACCTATAACGCCATTCATCGGCGTGCGTATTTCATGGCTTAGCTTAGCCAGTAACAAACTTTTTGAACGTGTTGCTGCTTCTGT
>Ga0206942_1318_pt1 | contig 11208 bp, 13 predicted proteins | sample Alteio_BWOrgHeat_6_FD_153253 | JGI IMG/M metagenome (GOLD analysis project Ga0206942, IMG submission 153253) | Enriched cells from forest soil in Barre Woods Harvard Forest LTER site, Petersham, Massachusetts, United States -... | ecosystem: Environmental > Terrestrial > Soil > Temperate forest > O... | reverse complement strand
TCAAAGAATTTATCATTATCAAAAAAGTAACCTATAACCCAATCCAGCTTGCGCATGAAAAAAATATAGAATTAACGATATATCGATTGCTCTAAATATCGAAAATCAGCATTATCCAATAACGGTTTTTCTGGATTAAGAATAGATATTTTTTTTGCCTTCATTATGAATGGTTTTTCAACGCATCTATATAAAATTTCAGTAAAAGCCATAATTAGAAGCATTGAAAGCACAAAGTAATAAACAGTCAGGCTAGAGCCAATACTAAATCCATAATATTTTGATAATCGAAACATAATTTCCTGAGTAAAAGAAAAGACAGCAAGATGCACTATATACAAGCTGTACGAGTGTATTCCTATAAAATCAAGAATTTTTTCCATTCCTAAAAACGAGATTATAATGTTTTTGGCTCTATAGGGATTCCGGGGTCTTATGCCACCAGATCGTTACTTGCCTGACATTCTCAAGCATACGAATAAATACTTCTCCTGAACGCTGTATCATTCCAAATATGGGTGGCTTTTCTTTTTCCAATGTCCCTCGGCCTCTTGCGCCTCTGAGTCGATTGCGTCTGCCTAATCTCCCCTTTTTTTACAGCTGCCGGATTTCCTTTATGACCAGCTACAACATAAACCTCATCGCATTCAACTTCACCTGATAGTCTTATTTCAGGCTTTTTATTCACAATTCCACTACGCAATATATTTGCCATATAATGGGCATCATCAATTAAATGTTGGATATTGATTTCCATATTGCCAGGCTCTACCATGCTATAAATTAGGTCAGTATTCTCAATCAATACAGCCTGATTGGCAAGACCCCGGAATCCCTATAGAGCCATAATTTATTATTTTTATTGCGAGAAAGATCAACATTACTATTTAATTATCAACCTAAAAAAATAAAAGCAGATATTACATTATTTAAAGCAGAGTTTTTGACAGAAGAATATTCTGACGTAACAGACAACTTCAATCATTGGAATGGCTTAACATCAGGTAAATTAAATGTTATCAAAATCGAAGGAAATCACTCTTCGATACTACATGCTGAAAATGCGAGAAAAATTGCTGAAATACAGGATACACAAATGAAACTGATTAATCATGCTTTTGCTTAATCTATAGAGGATAAAAATGTTTTCAACAAATGCATTTCAGGAATCACCTAATAATGCCTTATTAGGAATCGCTCAAAAATTTATTTTATCTCGCGTTTTGATGATATTTGCAGAATTTAAATTAGGAAGGATTCTGGAGAATGGTCCTATCGAATTAATGGATCTGGCTGTAAAATTAAATGCTCACCCTAAAGCATTAAAACGCTTTCTTCGATTATTGACAGCTCATCATATCATTCAGGATTTAGGAGGTGATTGTTATGGGCCGACTACTATGTCTCATTATTTTGATAAAATATTGGATGCAAAACTTGCCGATGACTATAATGGCCTCGATAAAGCTCTTGATGCGATTAAAACCAATCGCTCCTTGACGGATGTATTTGATAAATCCTTATATGAGTATCTCAATAAATATCTGTCTCAGTCCGCATCTCATTCAGGCCATGATTTGATCCAGATTGCTCATGAATTTATTTTAGCCAAAACTGTTATGAGCTCAGCAGAATTGAGATTAGACACCATACTACGCGATAAAGCTATCTCACTTGATGATATTTCATCATCTACTGGAATTCCATCGAATGTTTTAAAATTATTTTTACAAGTTCTTACGAGACATGGCATTGTCGATGAAGTCAAACCTGAATCTTATCAATCAACCTCTCTCACTGCTTTTTTTGACCGAATTTTAAGCCCTCATATACTTGATGGTTACAAGGTATTTAATGGCGCACAACACACACTACGAACAAATACAGGTGCATGGGAACACGTATTTGGAAAAAGTTTTTATGATTATTTGAATCAGGATAGCGCTAAATTGCAAATGTTTAAACAATGGTGTGTTCAATCTGCAATTGATTGGTTACCACCTATTCTTTCATTATGTAATTTTCCTTTGGCAAAAACACTTGTTGACGTCGGTGGCGGCGGAGGTCATTTTCTAGCATCTGTTTTGCAAAAAAACCCTCACATGGACGGTGTTCTATTTGACCAACCCAGTATCATTGCCGGAGCCGATAAAAGTGAAATTTTTAAATCTCTGAGAAATAGAACCCGATTTGTAGGAGGAGATTTTTTTAAAGCAATACCACAAGGTGGCGACATATACACCATCTGCAGAACTTTATTGAACTGGAGCGATGAAAAATCAATCGAAATAATTAATCGCTGTCATGATGCAATGAGCCCTAATAGCAAGCTATGGATAATAGATTTTATGGTACCGAACGCTGATCATCCAAAATATCCACGCGCTGTAATCAATGATATCTCTTTATTTGTAATATTTAACAGCGCAATTCGGACAGAACAAGAGTGGCGAACATTGATATCAAAAACCCTATTTTCAGTTTCACATATTTTTATCACGCAAGAAGATATTAAACCGGAACCGTTTTATCCCATGTGCATTATCGAGGCTTTACCAAAAAATACAAACAAAACACCCAGTGAACACAATGCTCCGCGCTGTAAACTTTAACAATTATTGCTATTTTAAATCAACGATGAAGGTGACTTATCCAAGAATTATCACTACATTTTAATGAACGCACATTTAAAGCGAAAATCCAATTTATTATGCTTTTTACCATGCTATATGTTTGTTTTAATTTATTGGGCACAGCGTTATTGTTTAAGATTGTGAAAGTTGGGCCTGGATCAGCTCCTGGCGGAATATTTTTTGTGCCACTTGTTTTACTGATTGAAGACATTGTTGCCGAGCTGTATGGATACAAAATTTCCAGAGCTTTACTTTGGTACGTGCTTTCCAGTTCATTGATATTCTCTGTTCTCAGTTTAGTGGTTGTACATCTACCCTCCCCAGAATATTGGCACCTTGATACTGCATATCACACCGTTTTCGATCCATTATTACGAGGTAGTATCGCGTTATTTTTAGCTATTTCGGTAGGAAGATTTTTCAACATCTACGCTCTGACAAAAATGAAAATTCTTGTTCATGGCTAATTTTTCTGGATTAGAAGTGTCTTATCAACATCCACAGGCGGACTTATCACATTGTTTATCCTGCTGGGAATAGCATACAGTAACTCTGTTCCATTTTCAGAAATTAAAAAAATATTTGTTACGGATTATGCTATAAGAGTACTTTACGCGGTTTTTGGTGGTATACCTGCAGCATATATTGTCGGCTACATTAAGAAAAAATATGGGATCGACGTATATGATCACAATACCAATTTCAATCCATTTAAAATGAGTTTAAATGATTGATCACTCAAATAAGAACCTTACTATATTGAATTAATTTTATCAGGAATAATGCCGAGTGCTTGCGGTAAAACTGTGTTACACACAAACTTACCGCAACTTCACGAATTTATAATAATACGCAGGAGCTTTTCTTTACAGGAACAGGATCAGAATCTCGAAATGGTTGCGTTATTTTTTCCATTTCTAACCGTATATCCCTAAAATAGGGTATTACAAGATACAACTCAAAATAGGGGTGACCCAGACTATAGTCAGGTAATTCTTCACCGAGGGGACGCATTCTATCGTTAATTTCTACAGATCCAGGATTAAGTACTGTTCCACAATGCGAAATGTAACAGGCGTGACCAAGTTTTCCTATCCCGTCAAAGTCGAGAGAAATTTCATCATCAGGAATTATAGCTAATTTACCTCCTTCACACATCCCATCCCATCCTCTACGTAGCTCTAGCGCACGACAGGCTGGTAACTTACTTTGTAAATACCCCAATATTCTCACACAACATACTGAATTTTGATCCCAACTCCAACGAGAAGCACCTGCGTGATAATAAGCTCTGGTAAAAGCCTTATCAAGATTTCCAAACACTTCTAAATGAAAATGTTTTCCGTTTGAAATTACCCTGCCTTCTGAATGGAAATGTTCTTCGAATTGTTGTAGTAACTCCTCTGTTCTTGCATTCGGCTTACCTCCAACACATGGATCAGCCGTGATTGCTACTAAAATCGAATATAAATCATATGATTTATATTCTTGCTCGTCAGAGAACTGTCTTTTATATTGTTCTGATGCTATTTGAATACCATTTTCTATCCTGTAAATAAATGGCAGCATCACCTTAAGCAGTCCATAGCTTTCTGCACCCAGAGCAATCCGAAAAGCTGAGCCTGGAATAATTTCCCCTAAATGATTTTTTACAGCCTCTTTTTCTTCTAACTCATCGAACATTAAAGTTGGATCTAATTCAAGTATTGCCTTGGTCTCCGCTTTTTTATCTTGAGCTGCCAATTTACAAAGATGTTGAACCAAGCGTGGTCGGCACGTAAATTTTAACACTGTCCTAGCGGGTTCTTTTTCTTGCAAAATGTATTCAAGTAATCGAGGCACAGTGCCCATTTCATTCAGAAGTCTATCAATCATGAGATTTTGTAAACTTGGAACTGTTGAAAAAAAAGAAACAGGATTAGGTTGTGCTTTGTTTTCATTTAATTTTTCAGATTCAAAAGGCATATATAAACTCGTAAGATACATTTTTGTCAAAAATAAAGAATAAATCATAAACGATATTCATTATTTAATGCAATATATATTCAATCACTTTCTCGTGAAGGATATACTGGCTAAGACCCTGCTGAAATCACACCAGCATCGCGGTATTTATATTGAATAATAATATATTGACATATCTCAGCGAATAAATGAGAATTAATTCTCATTTGATGCCGCCTGTTGCATGGCAATTAAGAGGATGGGAATTACGTTGTTTTAGAGACAGAAAAATAATGAGCAAAGAAATATTTACAGAAAAGGAAGCCGCTGCATACATAGGAATGAGTCGCAGCTATCTTAGCCAGGATCGCATAAATGGCTACAGAGTTAACAGAACCCCAGGCCCTTCTTTTTTGAAGCTGGGACGCTCAATACGCTACAGAAAACTGGATTTGGATGAATGGTTAAATAAACATCTTAAAATCAGATCAATAATCTAACTTGAAAAAGCCGTGAGAACACGGCTTTATAATTTTATTTTGTTTTATCATAATGGTAAAATTCCGCTTTATTATTCTCAAGTGATCCAGAGAATCGCTCATACTTCTCTTGGCTCGTGGAGTTAAAAAATGATAGATGAAAATCACGATGAAGTTATTGCAAATGCAATCAACGTTATTACTGAAAAAACGAGTAAATCTCTATTGCAAAATTTTTTAAAATTAAAAACTGAATTGCAATTGAACATTGTTTTGATAAAATCTGCGCAGCTACTTTTAGCAAATATTTTATGTCAAGTCGCAACAAACAGGGAAGAACTGGAAAAAATCTCTGCGGATCAAGGCGCAGAGATCAAAGAGTTAACTTTTAACTGCGCTTTTACCGGATTTTCCAACAAATTTGATTTAAGCAAGCATTGATTATAATTTTTATGAAAAATATTCACGCTGCAAATAGTTTTTATAACCTGCTACGACGACAACCAACTGAAGCAGGAGTGCGTCTTTCATTTCTGCTCTGAGGCAATGATGGCAAAGAAACCTGAGCAGATGTAGAAAATAATCCACAGTTAATAGCAGCCAACTTTCGAGCCAGGCTGTTTTTAACAGAAACATTTTCCATTTCTGAAAGTATGTTATCTGTTGCCTTTTGAACGAACGGCCTGCAATACGACAATTGTTCATTTGGTAAAGTTTTTTTATCACTCAAAGCGTGATGAGCACCTGTTTTTTGCGATTCGCTATTTTTTAAGGATGACATAGCTTCAGCAAGTATTTGGCTTGCTTCTTGCTCTCTACCTTTCATTAATTCAGCCAACCGAATCTGGACAGCTTTGGAATGTTCTATCACAACTTTAAAAAAAGAGCTTGTCATGACAGGATTCATTTTTTTCATCAAGGACTGAGATTTTACGTGCTCCAATATTTTTTGTTCAACTTCAGGCACATAAACAGGCAAATCATTGAGAAACTTGATAAGTCCAATAATTTGAGCCATTCTAACCCTGCATTCGAGATTAACCCTGATGGTCTCGCTTGCCAGCAGCTCTACAACTTCTTGCTCTTCTGTTACTGGATCAGCCATCAAATCCATATAAAGATGACGATACAATAACTTCATTTCTTCTGATAACGTCATTACAATCTCCTCCAATAATGGGGGCTGATTGTATTCGGAAGTGATAGATCACAGCAAGCTCATTTTTCTTGAACGTTTAGCTTCCACATCTTTAATACAGGATTTAAAGCTCCCTCGTTTAAAGTGATTATCCAGATACACTGACAAACATGGCCAATATTCTGAATTGATAGGAAACCCAGATAGATACATATTCATAAACACGCTTACAACAGCAACATCAGCAATAGTAAGTTGATCGCCGACTAAAAATTTTTTACCCGTTAATTCATTCTCCAGATAGGAGGCAACTTTGGGAAGATGCATATTGATTGCGATATCAATTGCTTCCTGATCTGGCTTTCGATGATGATAAAGCGGAACAAGTACCGTTTGATAATAACAAGGGGCAATGGCTTGAAACAAAACAGTATCGGCATACTCTTCGTACCAGAGTGCCTTTCCATAGTCTTCCGGATCAACCGGGTAGAAGCTGGGATCCGGATATTTTTTATCGATATACGCACAAATGGCCGATGAATCAGCAAGCGTAAAATCACCGTCTCTTAAAACAGGAATTTTATTTAGCGGACTTATTTTATTAAACTCATCACTAACATAATCATATAAATCAATCGGATCAGAAATAAAATCTATTCGTTTTTCGTTCAATAAAATACGTGGCTTTCTCACGAATACTGAAGCAGAATCTCCATATAAGATAATCATGTACATTCCTTGACATAAGTGTTGAAACGAAATGCCAATCTGTTTTATCATCAAGTTTTATTGCTTTTTCCGGATAATGTGCGCCTCTAATCTCAAAAGTTGAGAGCAATTGATTGATTTCATCCCAAGCCGCTTCTGATAAATCAAGATTGACTGATTTTGCATTTTCTTCCGCGCATTCTCCATAAAAAAACGACCAGTTAAAGAAATTATACCTTTAGCATCATCTTTTCTTTACTATTAAAATAGTATCATTTACATAAGCGCTTTCTGCATGAATAATCTGCATATCTGTGCGTCCTCCAAAATGAGAAGCCCAAAAATTGGGATGAAGCATAGCAGCCATTTCTGCTGAGGCACTTTTACTCTTTTTAGCTTTTTCAACGGCTTCCACGGGAGGCTGCCCAATAATAACAAATGTTGACTGCGATGCTGCATAACGCATCAAAAAAAACAAAACAGAATGTTGCGCAGATAAACTCATATATTCCAGAATACGAACCATGACAATATTAGTTGGACAAGCAACATCATGCGCCAATTGCTCGCCATAAGTTAATGCTCCAGTCTCATCCATTTTATCCAGATCAACCTGTCTGGCAGTCACTCCTTTTTGTTGCATTTTTTCTATCGCTAAGCTCGAAAAATCATAACCCGCAACGTTCCATCCTCTTTTTCGAAACATTCTAAGAAATTTACCCGTAGACGAGCCAAATTGAACCATATTTCTGCAAGGAGCATTGAGATGTTTATATAAGTCATAATCTTCAAAAAATGCATGGCTCATACTGATTACAGACACAGGACCTTCTTTTTTATTTCTTTCCAATAATCTAGGAGGTAGATCAGGACTTTTTGTATTAAACTCTTTCCAAACATCTGCTTTTTCATTACTTGAAAGAGAAAAATATGATTTAGCAGTCTCATCTTTTTTTTCGTTATTCTGACCAGCATTATTATTTTTTCGATTAGCAAACACTCTAAGTCTCCCATAATTCAATATATGATTTTCGTCAGATTTCAATTATTCTTATCTTTTTAAAAAATTACAAACCAGCCCGATCATTTTTTCTTTATCTTTCGGCGAACTTTCAGCAATCAAAAGTGTGATTGCCGTTAATGCCGGGGGAGTCATTCTTGTCACATCCAGTATTTTTCCTTCTCGTAAATACCAAACAAATGCATAAGCACCACTGCGTTTATTACCATCGACGAAAGGATGATTTTTAATAATAAAATAAAGCAAATTTGCAGCTTTCGTTTCTACCGTCGGATAAAGTTCTTCGCCACCAAATGATTGCATAACATTTCCTATGATTCCAGAAATGCTTTCTTTTGTACGTTCGACGCCAAATATATCAGTTGCTTCACCTTTCGCAATCAGCGTTTGTTTTAATTCAAATAATGCCTGATTCAACTTATCTGCTGTCAGCTTTACTTTCCTCTTTGTCGTACCTTTTACTGGCAACTGATCCCTGTCATACGCATCCAATGAAAACCAAGTATCAGCAAATAATTTTATCAATTCGAGAACACTGTCGTTATCAACTACTGAACCAGCAGGTAACAGGCTTTTGACGTCTTCTACAGCTTTAAGAAATTGATCATAGTTTGTCTTAAGACGATGACGGTTAATTGTATATCCTTCTGTAATATGTGTCTTAAGAGTACGAGTAGCCCATTGTCTAAATGCAATTGCCTTGCTGGAATTTGTTCGGTACCCCACCGCCAAAATAACATCCAGATTATAAAATTGAACTTGATAAGTTTTCCCATCATCAGCAGTACGTGCCATTTTTGCACATACTGATTTTAAATTTAATTCCTTATCTTTCAGTATATTGCGTATATGCTTGGTAATTACAGAACGTTCAATATTGAAAATCTCCGCAATATCAGATTGAGTTGCCCAGACTGTATCTGCGTCAATATCCCGATTTAATTCAATAGCACCTGTTTTAGTCTGATAGACAATTATTTCATTGTGTTTTTCTTTCTTCATACAGTTTCTTCCTTAGCCTGTGAAAATTCTTCTATCCCATTTTTTTGCATATCAACCAATTTTTCTACTGCCCTTGCTTTATGCTCTGGCGCCAAATGCGCATAACGCAGTGTCATTTTAATATCAGCATGCCCCAATAACTCTCTCACAGTATTCAAATCAACACCCGCCATGACCAGTTTGCTGGCAAAATGATGGCGCATGTCATACCATCGAAAATTTTTGATTTCCGCTCTCTCCAAAATACCTGACCATGATCTCTTGACATGACTAAACCCATTACCGGTTTTGATATTTGAAAAAACCAATTTTTCCGCATGACTCAATTGCCGCCAATCCTTTAACGCCTGTAATGCAATGGCATTTAGTGGCACATGGCGCGTTTTTCCACTTTTGGCGGTATCACCCTGAACAGCTAAAGTGGCACCTTCAAAATTTATGTTATCCCATGTTAAGTTGAACAGCTCACCACGACGCAATCCGGTGTTGAGAGCAACCAGGACCATCGGAGATAGATAGTCAGCAAAAATATACTGCTGAAGATCAGGTAAACAATCATAACCGCGTTCTTTTCTCCACTGATTGCCGCTTTCACGTTTATTTTTTAATTCATCGTTTCGTAACTTCAACGCATCTTTAAGCATTCTTTCTTCATCTTGATTGAGATATCTGACCTTGGCATTTGAGTCTATTCGAAATGGCTTTAATTTTGTCAGTGGATGTTCTTTTATCAACTCCCACTCAACTGCTTTTGCCAAGGCTGATTTTAGAATGGCAATATCGCGGTTTATGGTAGCTGCTGACTTACCGTCATTTATACGTCGGGTTCGCCATTTTTCAACAAGCATGGGCGATACATCAGACAAAAGAAAAGCTCCAAAATCCTCAATAAAATTTGTTTTTAATCTTCGGAGATCATTTCCGCCATCTTTCCGATTTGCCTTACGCCAGGCTTCATAGTCACTCTCTATAAAATTTTTCAGGGTCATTTTTTGTTCTTTTTGAACTTTCACTGGCAGGAGTCCAATTGCCGCTTGACTCAAGACCTGTTTGGCCTTGTCTCTTGCTTGAACGGGTGTAATAATACCCACCTGCCCTATATTCATTCTTCGGCCACGACCATACTGACACACATAAGACATTTTACCGGTCGGGGTCACACGAATCAGGAACCCTTTTAAATTCACATCACGTATGTCATATTGCTTTTCCTTGGGTTTCAGCTTTGCAATCAGACTATTTCCAATAACGGCTTTCATTGTCATCCTTATTTTCTGGAGTGCAACTGGAGTGCGCGGTGAGTGTATTATGAAGAATTTCTGCGAGCAAGTATAAGATACAAAATTGTTAAAATAATCCTGTTTTATAGTATATTTCTTTCATTTTTGTTTATCTTGATTTATCATGACTTACTGAAAAAACGCCTTCGGGAGGCAGGGGCCGCATGTTCGAATCATGTCACCCCGACAAATATAATCAGGAAGTTACAAGCCACCAGCGAAACACCCATCAAATCTGAAGATAACTCTAAAAGTGGCGGTCTAGTTTTTGGGGGCAGGTCATACCACAGGAATAAAAATGGATAAAATAGTTCTCACCGAACAAGAAGCGGCAATTTATATTGGAATGAGCAGAAGCTTTTTAAGCTAGGATAGAATGAATGGATATCGCGAAAACAGGACTCCCGGTCCGCACTACATTAAATTAGGGCGGTCAGTACGTTACCGCAAAGATGATCTTGATGAATGGTTGAATAGATATCGTATTATACGTACACCGGTCTAATTACACTCTTCCCATTTAAATTCTTTTAAAATCTCTGCTTCCAGCTCATCAGGAGCAGGTAATTTATCACTAAGCTCACGAGGAAGATCTTTCGTGAGCCTAAATTCCGAAACACCAACCGGTTTATCAATACCTCTTAACGCATACTCCACTTCAAATTTTTTACGCTCAGCGCATAGAATAACCCCGATTGAGGGATTTTCATCTGGTTCACGCACATAATCATCCAGAAGATTTAAATAAAAATTCATTTTCCCTGCATATTCAGGCTGAAATTTTCCTCTTTTAATTTCCAGCGCAACCAATGATTTCAAACGTCTGTTATAAAAAAGAAGGTCTATAAAATATTCATTTCCATCTGCCACGATACGATATTGGTTCCCCATAAAAGCGAACCCATACCCAAGCTCCATCATCACTTGTTTAATCTTATGAACCATCCGATTTTCGATTTCTGCCTCCAGCACTGGCTTGGTTAAACCGAGCGTATCAAACACA
>Ga0206942_1317_pt1 | contig 11293 bp, 13 predicted proteins | sample Alteio_BWOrgHeat_6_FD_153253 | JGI IMG/M metagenome (GOLD analysis project Ga0206942, IMG submission 153253) | Enriched cells from forest soil in Barre Woods Harvard Forest LTER site, Petersham, Massachusetts, United States -... | ecosystem: Environmental > Terrestrial > Soil > Temperate forest > O... | reverse complement strand
ATGGTAAAAATGAGGAAGTATTCGGCTCGTTTGAGGTCGGGGCATTCATGTTAAAATTCTTTGACTTATGAGTATCCCTCGTTCATCTGAAGATTCTGTTGGGCTTGTTCGGGAGCTTTGCAAACAGTCCAGGGAGTCTGAATGGCTCGAGCTAAAGCTAAATGACGCGGAACCGCAACAGATCGGCGAATATATCTCTGCTTTGGCGAATTCTGCCGCGCTTCTCGGAAGACCCACCGCCTATATGGTTTGGGGGGGTAAAAGATGATACTCACGACATTGTCGGAACACGCTTTTCCCCCGGCGTGGCCAAGGTCGGCAACGAAGAACTTGAGAATTGGCTTCTGCGGCTCTTGGACCCGAAGATCGATTTTCGCTTTTATGAGATATTTGTCGATCAAAAGGCCGTGGTGCTGCTCGAGATTGGTCACGCATTTCGTCATCCGGTTCGGTTCCAAGGGCAGGAATTTATTCGTATCGGAACCTACAAGAAGAAACTGAAGGACTTCCCCGAGAAAGAACGCGCACTCTGGCGCGTCTTCGATCAGACGCCTTTCGAGAGTAGGGCGGCGGTAGAGCGGATCAGCGGCGATGAAGTGCTTAAACTTCTGGATTACCCAAAGTATTTCTTCCTGTTGAATCAGCCTCTGCCTGCGGGCCGGGACGGAATTCTGGAGGTCTTGGCGAACGATAAATTGATCTGTCGTTCCGAAGACGGGTTATGGACAGTGACCAATCTTGGGGGCATTCTTCTGGCTAGAACGTTGTCGGATTTTCCTCGTTTGGCGCGTAAGGGTGTGCGAGTCATCCAGTATCGCGGGAACAGTCGGGTGACGACCATCAAGGAACAGCCCGGAGGCAAGGGCTATGCGAGCGGCTTTAAGGGCCTAATCGCTTACATAATGAGCATTTTGCCTTCCAATGAAGTGATAGAGAAGGCGCTGCGCAAGACCGTACCGATGTATCCGGAACTGGCGGTGCGCGAACTTGTCGCCAATGCGTTGATCCATCAGGATTTTTCGGTGACCGGAGCGGGCCCTCTCATCGAAATCTTCGAAGACCGGATGGAGATGAGCAATCCCGGAATCCCTCTCGTTAAGCCGGACCGCTTTCTTGACAACCCCCCACGCTCCCGCAACGAGGCGCTGGCAGACCGAATGCGCCGAATGGGTGTTTGCGAAGAGCGCGGAACGGGGGTGGATAAGGTGGTCTCTCAAACCGAGATTTACCAATTGCCTGCACCGCTCTTCGAGATTTCCGGTGAAGCGACTCGAGCCGTGCTATTTGCGCATCGGCCTCTGACTAAAATGGATCGGGAAAACCGGATTAGAGCGTGTTATCTGCATGCTTGTCTCAAGTATGTCAATCGAGAATATCTGACGAACACTTCCGTCCGCGAGCGTTTCGGCATCGAACCTCAGAATATTGCGCTGGCTTCGCGGTTGATCCGGGAGGCTGTCGAGGCGGGAGCGATTGCGCCGGATGATCCCTCAGCCGCTCCGAAATTGATGAAGTATATTCCCCGGTGGGCTACAAATGCTGGTGGCGGAACTTGATGAGATTGACTTGTTCTCTTGGCAAAAGAAGTATAGTAGATAAAACAAGCTTAAAATACAGAGTGTTTTTAGTGGCCTCTTACTTGATGGGTACTTGATAGGTTAGGTAAACGCACTATATGCAAAAAGGGTACATTTATTGGAACCTTTTTGTAGTTGGATAAATATACCTTCAGATAATAATAATTGAAGGTATTCTCATCCAAACATCACAGTCCCGGGGACCTTGGATACTTGAAAAAGACTAAGCAAAAAATAAAAGAATGGTGTGAGCAATGCCGACAATGGCTTGCTCATGTCCCCGCATATTGTCCCTTGTTTCCCAGGGTTCCTGGAGCTGAGAAATGGACGGAATGCGTCTGTACGGTGCATACGTGTTATGACGCGAAAGCCATGGGCATAAAGCGCGATAAGCACTCAGCGCCGACCTACAAAGATTTTGTAAAGACCGAGGACTATCCGGAGAACCTTGCCGAAGAGGCTGCTTATAATCCGTGGCCAGCTGTTCAAAAGATTTGGGAGAAAAACGCTGACATTGATGAGAAGCGTTTGGATTCGGATATCCGAAAAGCTATCCGCGAAGTCAGAAAACGTTCCCGCTAATTGATGCTCGGAGCCGTCTAGGCAACCTTCGCCGCCTCGGCGATCCGAACCGACACATGGTTGAGCTCTCCTGCCTTGACTACCTGACTTTCGCCCGATATAACCTTCAGCAAGGGGGCTTCTTTGAGTTTTTGGAGCACCTCGTCTACTAAACCGAAGTAGAAGATGCAGTTCCCGAATTCCTTGCTGAAATCCTGGTAGGCCTTGAGCAGATTGTCGCGGATCGTTTGGCTGCCGCACAAAAAGATCATCATTGGGTATAGCTGTTCCTCGGCAAAGGGTTCATAAACCTGTCTGCGCAGGACTTCAAACTGCTGGCGGTAGCGTTTGAGGCTCTTGGAGGAGAGCTCGACTTCTATCCCACACTTCCAGGTTTCACGGCTCACCTCGCCCGTCGCTTCCAGGTCGCCCGCTTCAGTCCGTTTATAGCGGGTCTTGTGGATTTGAAGATACAACTCCCCATCCAGGACCCGATTCTTCTTCTTCCAATAGTATTGGGAGGCCTCATAGGCCACATTTTGTTTAAGGAGGTCTTCGCCAACCCAGTCCTTATAATCCGCCCCCAAAATCTTTCGGAGGGCCAGGTTCGTTTTGATTACTGACCGCGTATGTTCTTGGAAGATGACGTTATATTGGCTGGGCACAAAGTGATTGATCCAATTGGAAACTGTGAAAGCTTGAACAACCTCCCGGCCTTGGCGGGTAAGGCAATAAAATTCTGGAGGGAGCGTCTGGCTTTTGAAAGTCTGGATATACCCGGACCTCTTCAAATAGAAGAGCCGGTTAATCGCCGTTTGGATAGTAAGGTCAAACCCGTACTTGACCTCTTGAATCGATAAATATCCAAAACGGGCCAACAGTTCCATGATGCCGCGATACACCGGCCCATTCCGCAAAACTTCGCTGCCCAGTATCAATTGTCCTTTTTCCATGGATGCCCCTTCTTTCTTATTACCCCCCTCATCTAGTTAGATGTTTTTCATCACTTTTTATTCGTTTTATTTTCGTACGCCTCTGCTTCCACCGTCTTCTTTTCCAACCCCAACTTCACTTTAATTCGATGTTGGGGGTGAGGGGTCGGGCAACGGCGCAGCCGAGCGAAGCGGTTACCCGACCCCTCACCCCCGACGGTGGAAGCCCCGCCGTGCGAGTTGCCAGCGAGTTAATACGCCATTAACTTCTATACTGCCCTACTTGCCCCACATTTGAAAGCCGAGCGAAATAAATCCGATCGACTTTTTAACCCTGTCCTTGGGATCTACCAAGGGTTTCCTAATCCGAGTTTGCATCTATCCCGACCTTGGGTCGCTCGCGCTTCCGCGGTCGGGATGGCTCCGGCTATGCCGTCGCCCACACCCGGTTTTATTGGGGGCGCCCTAATAAAATGACGTCCAATTTACAATGACCCGGAGACGGCGCAGTTATTTTCCGATTCGGTGGGTACTTCCAAGACCCTGGAAACCACCAAACAGATTCACATGTCGGGAGAAGTCCCCAAGGGCACGATGGGCTCTCAAAAGGTCGTGCACGAATACCTTATCCACCCAACTGAACTAAAAGTTCTCGAACCCGGGCGGGCCATGTTCAAGTCTGGCGGCCGCTATGGGCGCCTCCTTTTGCCGGGGTATTTTCCAGACGTGAACGGAGTCGCAATCCCTCAACAATCATCAACGGCAACTTCGGAATTACTCGTAACGCAACCCCCTCCCCAAGTCGAACCGGAATTCTTCTAAATCGCACTGTATTATTAGATCGTTTTTTGGACCCACCCCTATGGGGTCTTTTGGGACCGTCAAAAACGGGTCTATTTCTTAACAAATCGGTAACCTACAATTATTAGGCTTACCATAAGCCCGCCTTTCGCTCAGCGGACTATTTATGCATAGGCTACATATTCGAATTATTGCCGTCCTACTGGTCCCGTGCTTGATTGCGGACTCCACCTTTGCTGCAGTTTTTTCATTAAAGACGCCTTTCCAGACTGCACAATCAAAAATTAATTTTCAAACCGAAGCACTAGAGACTTTATTGACCCATTTCGGAAGGCCTAATGACCTTCCCCCATTCTCTGGGCCAGTTAGAAGTTAAGTCTGTTGTTCCGTTGTCTTGCTCCAATTGATTTTATCGCCCACAAATTCGCAAATCAGAGAACCACCCATCCCGTAGTGGTGCATGATCCTAATGGTCAAATCCGATTTCATATTGAACGATTTGCGAAGACCTGGTAATAACTCGAGCGTCCTCTGAATGTTCCGCTTCACCCCTTCAACCCAGTCCTTGTAATATTCGAGCTGTTCGGTTTTGCTGGCCTTCTTGTCCATCATTTCCTGGACTTGTTTGGCAAAAATCTTGCAGGTCACTTTCCCGGGATCTTTGAAATCGTAATATTCGCTGAAGATTTCAGCCCGGTACTCGACGGCGTGCAGCCGCAATTGCAATTTGAGCCATTCCCATTCGCTGACGGCAAAGGATCGATGTTTTCCAGCCATTCGTGTATTCCGTCCTTTCTAGGGCGCTTGTATTTGCGGTTAGATGGGCGATCCCGCCTCTGCTAGGCATTTACCATCCCCCGCCGCACGCGTCGCTTCGTCGAGCAGATGCTGAATAAATTCTGCGGGTGTTTTGCCGTCCAAGCTGCTGTGCGGCCGGACTTCATTGTATTCTTTCCGCCAGGCTTCAATGACCTCCTGGGCTTCCTGCAAGGTCAGGAACCAATGCTCATTCAAGCATTCATCCCGAAACTTCCCGTTGAAGCTTTCACAAAAAGCGTTCTGGATCGGCTTGCCAGGATCAATGAAATGCAGCTTCACGCCGTGACAGTATGCCCATTCATCCAACGCCTTGCCGGAAAATTCCGGTCCGTTGTCGACGATTATCGTTTCCGGCAGCGGCCGGTCAGCGAAGATCCGGTCCAAGACTCGACACACCCGCAGGCCGGGGATCGAATGATCCACTTCAATGGCGGGTGATTCCTTCGCCAACGGATCGACGATCGTCAGACATTTGATTCGGCGGCCGTTGGCCAGCCGGTCATGCACAAAGTCCATCGCATACACTTGTCCCGGTCGTTCCGGTTTCGGTAGCGGGATCCTCACCATCGCCGCCCGTTTCTTCCGTTTGCGTATCCGCAAAGATAAACCCTCTTCCCCATAGAGGCGTTCTACCTTCTTGTGATTCACTTTCCATCCTTCCCGTCGCAATACGTCGTAGATGCGAGGACATCCGTATCGCCGTTTTGTCTCGGCGATTTCCCGCATGCGCTTGCGCAGTTCAGCATCGTCTTTCCGTTTGGCCTTGTACTGCCGCGTGGACCTGGCCAAATCCACCAAGCGGCAGGAGCGGCGCTCGCTCAGCCCAAAGCGTTCGACAGCGAACGCCGCTGCCGCCTTCCTCGCCTTGGGCTTTACCAGTTTTTTGAGCTGATCGCTTTCAGGGCCTGGTTGTCCAGCGTCAGATCCGCGACCAAATGCTTTAGTCGCCGGTTTTCATCCTCTAACGCCTTGAGCTTACGCAGATCGCTGACCTCAAGGCCAGCGTATTTGGCCTTCCATTTGTAGATCGTAACGTCCGATACCCCATGCTTGCGGCTCAGCTCGGGGATCGAAACCCCCGCTTGAGCCTCCTTGAGCACTGCAATGATTTGTTCTTCGGTGTAGCGCTTTCGTGCCATTGGTTTGGTCCTTTCCGGTGCATTGAAGCACCTTCAGACCTAACTTGCCAATGGCCCAGTTTTCGGGGGGAAGGTCACCGTGGGATACTTTCCGCTATACGGCGTTCGCACCATTCTTCTCTTTTTAATACCGCTTCAAATTCTATTTCATGAGCTCATCGGACATGGGATATTTGCTCGATGGACCAAAGGAAGCATCGTATCACGACTACGAAATGCAGTGTTTTTTATCGGCCCGGAGCCTCAATTCTTCGGACGCCTGTCATTTGCCGTCGCGCCTCTAATCTCGATTGCTGTTGGAATAATTACCGGTAATCTTTTGGATTCGCACTATCCGACCTTTTACGCAAATCCTGGCTTTTGGATTGCTTTGGCAGGCCTATTCGATCTCCTGCCAATTCCAGGATTTGATGGATGGAATCTTTTGCGAGGCACACGTCAGGAAACCGCCAGACCGAGTATTATGCGGACTCCGATAAGAATGGCGCTTGGTTTAACCGCTCTATTAATGATCATTATTCCAGGCCTTTTAAATCTCACAAATCCCAACAGTCTTGAATTCCTGTATCACGCCAGCGCCCCCGTCTTTGGAGGACTTGTATTTTTCATGCTCCCGACTATTTATAAACTCGCACGAGAAGGTAAGTTACAGACTTATTGGAAGACTCTTAGCACCTATGCGCCCTTAAATATTTTGAGTCTTTGGATTGGAAGGACGGCTTTCATTTCTGCTATTGAACGGGGACGTGTTTTTCTGGACTCGGATATACCAAATGGTCCCCGACTCGAATATCTAAATCTCCGACAGGGATCTGATTCCTTACTAACTTGGTATAGCGTTGCTCTTGGGAGCGCGATTTTATTGGTTTATGCTCATTGGCGGCAAAGGAATGGTCCTTTCATTGACCGAAACGAGGATGCGACTGATCGAGCCGCTTAATCCTTTCCCCGTCGGTAATAAAAAAAGTTCTTGACATCCCATACACCTGTATGGTAAAAGTTAGCCCTTCACAGTAGTGCTACCGGCGAGTGGCCGGTTCCGCGTGGCGGACCATCCCCTCCGTATTTTGAGGTGGATGGCTTCACTCCCAGAAACACCTGGTCGTGATGCGTGTATCCCGCCCCACCAACTTTAAAAATCAAAGTTGATACACCCTCCAAGAGCAGTTCCCGAAAGTCCCATGTCCCCTTTTGGTTTCAGAGAATAAAATGAATAAAACTAGGGGGGAAACCCTCTAACATAGTGAGGGATTATATTGCAGACCGCGTCCGCTGGCCTTGTACCCGGCCCGGGTCCCATCGGATGAAGGTCGAAAAAATAGTCGGGCGCTAAGACCGGTGCCGGTCTGACCCAACCTATTTAGCCAGAGTGCAAGCGCAAGGCTTGCAGAGCTGGAACCGGTGGCACGTCCTGTGAGAAGCACCCCTCCTGGGAGGGTATTTTTTAATCACATGGAGGCCACTCATGGTACCAGAACTGGTCACAATCAAAACGCTCAGCGCGCTTATCGACACTCCTGAAAAAACCATCCGAGATTGGATCTATCGCAGCCGCAAAACTCCGACGTTTGATCCGCTTCCTTACCACAAGTTGGGCGGTCTAGTGCGGTTTAGGCTCAGGGATATTGAGACCTGGATTGATCGACGCAGGATTCGTCCGAATCCTATGGTAAAATGATGGCCGTGGCGAAACAAAAGTGGCGCAATCGTACCCTGGAGCGGGGTGTCGTTATCGACAAAGTGCGCGGGTATGTGTATGTGCGGTTCAAGACAAATGGAACTGCGCGTAAAGAGCTCATAGGCCCTGTCGATCAGCCTGATGTCATTGACAGGGCGAATTTCAGGGCCCAGCAGATCCGGCAGCAGCGCCGCGCGGAAATCCCGGGTTTTGATGCTCGTAAACAGCGGTTACTCATGGAAGACGCGGCGGATCTCTTCTTGAAGCTTCACGGACACAAGCGTCAGTCCGTGAAGGGTGCAAAACAGTTTGTTCGTTATGCGCGGCTTATCAAAGAAGCCTGGGCTGGCCGATACGTGGACACCATCACTGGCGACGATATGCGCGACTACCGGGACCAGCGCCGTAAACAGGGAGTCTCGGAAAGCACCATAAACCGCGAGCATACCGCCATCATCACTCTGTTTAATAGGCTGCCGGAATGGCGACGGACCGGGCAGATTCCGAGGAATATTCTTCTGCCGGAATTCAATCCGGGACGAGGGGTCAAGAAGATCAACGAAGATCGCTTTATCCGAGAGCGGCTTCTATCTGACGAAGAGTTTAAAAACCTGTGGGCCTGTGCCGATAGTCTGACGCGGAGGATTATTCTGGCCGAGATGAATTTACCGCTTAGGCTTGAAGATTTGAAGCGATTGAGCAAAAAGAACGTTAATTACAAGCTCTCTCAGTTTAAGGGGGTGCAGGCCAAGACGGGGAAGGAATATACCTTACCCATCAATAAGACCCTTTGGGAGTTGATCAGGACCGCGCCAGGCGATCAGATTTTGGACTTTACGGGCTTTGAAGGGCGTTGGAAGCGTGTGGTGAAGCGAGCGGGCCTTAAGGGACTGCAATTCCGTGATCTGCGAAGAACGGCGGCGACTACGCTCCATGACAGCGGGGAGAAGCTTAGAACGATTTCAGCGATGCTGGGACATGGCGCTGTGACAACGACCATTCGTTACTTGGGATTGAAGGATGAGAATTTGAGGCAAGCAGGGGAACTTCTGGCTAATAAGTACAAAGCGCCCGTGGAAACGGAAATTGATAGAAATCGTGTACAAAGTGTCCCAGAAAGTGTCCCACAATTTGTAGAATCTGTGTTAGATAAAGTAACGAATCGTATCGATAATTAAACTTTTTGGCGGGGTAGCTCAGATGGTTAGAGCGGCAGCTTCATAAGCTGTCGGAATGGGGTTCCGAAGGCTACCGAAATCTACCGTCCTCGACGGTGAAGCCTTACAAGGAATACCGACTGATACCGATGATTTCCTGCATAAAGTGTCCGGTAAAGTGTCCGGTAACTTTTAGGCACTACAAAATAGCCGTTTCTTTGGACGTAGTGGTCCCTGGCCTTCGGAGTTTGCGTTTTTGATTTTGACCCCGCCGGCGTAGCTCAACTCGACATAGTGGAACCATCCGTCTGAATGTGAGCGGCATGGCGTGCGGGGGTTGTCTCGCAGAGGATCGCGGTCAATCCCAGGACCACCAGGGCCACCCATACTTCCCGTCCGATCCATTTCGCAAAGAGAGCCCGAGATCCGCCTTGACGGTTGTTCAATCGCGGCAGAACAACGTACCGATTCACCGCTCCGAAAGCGACAAGGAGTGAAACGGCCAACATCTTTAACGACAAAAAGTTTCCATACGCTGTGCTCCATAACGCAGAGATATTGGGGAGGGAGATATAAGCGTTGAAAGCGCCTCCAATGATGACCGCCAGAAGTACGGTACCTGCAAGAGCGGAAAATCGATGGACAATTCGTACCTGGATATCCGGAGACATCGCCTTGAGGTCTCCCCGAAGAACGATGGCCAAACCGAATAGACCTCCCACCCACAGCCCTGCCGCCATCACGTGTATGCTGTCCATCAGCACATGGATCGTGAAATCTCCATGGTCGGCCGCATGGCCCGTCAAAGCGATGGTCACACCCAGAGCCATACCCAGAACGATTCTCAGCCATCTCAACCCCACCCTGTCGAAGCCTACAGTCAGCAGCAATACAATCAACAGTACTCCCCGAACGATCCACACATGACCGACATGCGTGATGAAGAGCAGTGGATGGATAGCCTGGATGGCCTGCGACAAGCGACCCGTCATATCAAAGGCACGATGGAGAAGATCAGCCGCAGTTGCCGCGATTAGGCCCAGGAGGCAGCCTCTCGCCCAGCAATTTAGACGCTTGAAAACGATCCTTGTCTCTGTCCCATTGGGTTCCAGGACGAAGCATTCCAACCCATAAATGCCGATCAACGTCAACGTCGTCAGGAAAATCAACGCTTTTATGAACACAATCACGGTTTTCCTCCTTTGATCCAAAATGAGAAGTGCCCCATGGTTAAATGACCATCGCGCGCCACGGCCCTCCACTCGACATGGTATTCTCCGGCGGCAAGCGCTGGTAGCAAGCTGACCGCCAGCGTATTGGGGTCCGTGGCATCAACGTGAGAGTCCTTTTCATCCATTTGGATTTTGACTCCATTTCTTACCTCGATCGTGCTGAATACCGGCTCCATTTCTCCATCAAAAAGGATGGAGACCTGTGCCGGGGCTTTGGTCACTGTCGTTCCAACGCGAGGGTCAGAACGCACGGGGAACACATGCGCCCAGGAACCCCCGGGTGCGAACATCAATGCGACGATGAGAAGCACCCTACGCATTACTTCGGTTGAGTCGGTCCTAACACACCGCTGAAAGGCGTCCAGGTGAATATTTTGGGCGCGATGTCGTCCAAGTAAAGATGAATTTGCCCAATCGCTCCCACCCCTTTGCCGGACGCCGCGTTGATCGGCACCTGCGCTTCCAGTGCCAATTGAATATAGCGCCCAAACCAGATAACGCCCGGATTGACGGTACCGGTGGTATGACCTTTCGAGTCTCCATTCCAAGGGGTCTGCATGGGAAATTCCATCAGAGGGATCATGCGGCTCAAGGGCCAGGGGAGTCCAATATCTTTAACGTTGGATTGAAGGTATTGCAGGCTGTACTGGGCCGTGAACCCCCAGATCGCATTCTTCGGGATCGTATTTCCTGTGTCCAGATCGGTGGTGTGTGTCGGAAAAGACGTACCGAAGACCCCCGTGAGAGCCAGAGGTCGCAAATATTTCGCCTCTTCGGGCAAGTCTCCGAAACCTTTGCCGAGAAGCCACGAGGGCGTAAAGCGGCTGAACTTGTCGGCAATCTGCACATTGCCGGTCCCGCCCATCACCCAATCCAGTTTTAAGGAAGAAACGACTTCATGATCCGGGTTTTTGAAGAATTGATATTGAATATTGGTATCGACATTGTCGAATCCTTCTACCGAGCTCCCGTCTTCGCCTTTGAAGTCTTTATACGTCGCCGCTGCGCCAATGCCCCAGTTGCGGCTGATTCGTTTCGAAAAGTCCATTCCGTAATCCGTTTCGCGCGTGGCGGGGGAATTCCCGCTAGCCGGCGACTTCAGCGTGCCGACAGTGATTAACGACATCTCGTCTGCGACAAACGGATCATCAATCGTCAATGTGGCCGGGAAAAACCTGTCCCCGACAACTCCGTGTGCAAACGCATTCGTGCTTAACAACAAAAGACCAACCAAGCCATAGATTCTCTTTCCCATGGTATTCTCCTTTCGGGCAATAGTAATTCTGATTCGTGTTTTACTGGAGAAGCGGCGTCAGGAAAGAAAAGGCGGCGGCTTGTCGGGCGGAGAGTGAACGGCGGGATCGAATGGCTGCCATGCGTCTGGACGTAATTTAGAA
>Ga0206942_1316_pt1 | contig 11300 bp, 10 predicted proteins | sample Alteio_BWOrgHeat_6_FD_153253 | JGI IMG/M metagenome (GOLD analysis project Ga0206942, IMG submission 153253) | Enriched cells from forest soil in Barre Woods Harvard Forest LTER site, Petersham, Massachusetts, United States -... | ecosystem: Environmental > Terrestrial > Soil > Temperate forest > O... | reverse complement strand
TACTAAAACCGGTTCTCATGAAATGGATGCTGCGATAATGAACGGTGCTGATCTTTCTGCAGGCGCTGTTTGCGGCGTGCATAATGTGCGTAATCCGATAGAACTTGCTGCGAAAGTTATGAGTAACAGTGAGCATGTTATTTTAAGCGGTGAAGGCGCAAGTGATTTTGCTAAAAAGCAAAACATACAATTTGAACCTGATGAATATTTTTTCTCTCAGTTTCGGTATAATCAATGGATGCTGATACGCAATTCAAATGAATATGCATTGGATCATTCGCACCGGCATACAGAAGATTTAATGCGTGATAAAAAGTTTGGAACAGTTGGCGCTGTTGCCTGCGATACAAAGGGAAATATTGCGGCCGCCACCAGCACCGGCGGCATGACGAATAAAAATTACGGGCGCATTGGCGATAGCCCGTTAATTGGCTGCGGCACCTATGCAAACAATAAAACCTGCGCTATAAGTTGTACCGGGCATGGCGAACCGTTTATAAAAGCCGTTGCTGCTTATGATGTAAGTTGTTTGATGGAATATGCGCACATGAATTTGCATGATGCAATGAATAAAGTAGTGAATGAAAAGCTGCTTGCAATTAATGGCGAAGGCGGAATGATTGGTGTGGATGCGGAAGGAAATTTTGCATTGCTCTTTAACAGCGAAGGCATGTACCGCGGCGTAAAAACCGGCGATGGTTTTGAAGAGGTGAAAATTTATAAATAATATTTTTAGATAACAGCTTGTATTGTCGCAACAAAAAATTTGCATTAAAAAGGTTAATTGGATTGAAAATGTGGGAGGCTACTTTTTGTTTAATTGTAGTTATTGCAAGTATATTTGGGTTTGTAGAATTAATAGTTTTAGACCATGAGTAATGAAACATCAAAGCCAGATTCAAACATAAAATCTACAATTGAAGTGGCAACTGGACTTATAAAAGCAATTCCAGTTTATCAAGACGCGATTCAACCATCTGCTCAACAAATCGGTAAGTCATTAGAAACAATAACTAAAACAGTTAATATCGCATTAGCTCCAATAAAAGCATTGGTATGGGGTTATGAGCAAATAGAACAATTTATTACAAAACGTGTTTCCGAAAAATTGAAAAATGTTCCTCCAGAAAATATCGTTACACCGTCTCCGCAAGTAGCTGGTCCTGCTGTTGAGGCTTTACGATATATCGGCCATGATGAAGAATTACGAGAATTATTTGCAAACCTTTTGGCAGCTTCAATGGACACTGAAACATTGCATAAAGCTCATCCTAGTTACGTTGAAATTATCAAAAATTTATCTTCTGATGAAGCCAGCTTACTTAAAGTTTTTTTAGATAATAATAATATTTATCCAATAATTGATTTAAGCAAAGAAGTAAATGAAAAACCAAACGGTAGAACCTTAATCTATGCAAAGTACTCGCACTTATATAAGATCGCTAATATTAAAAGACTTGATTTGTTACCATCTTATTTGGACAATCTTTGCAGACTTGGAATCTTAGAAACTCCATCATATTTAACTTTGACTGCAGAAAATACATACGAACCTTTAGAAGATGATGAAATTTGGAATGACGTAAAAGAAATAGCTAAATCTTCAAATCAAACGGTGGTTTTTGATAGAGGAGTTGTTCGCGTAACTACATATGGCAAGCAATTTATTGAGAATGTAATAAAAGAAAAGGAGTAGTTACTGCTACAAAAAAAGCATTGCTGCAAGCGTGGTAAACACAGCGCAGCATCGGCAGTCGCACTCTTCTATTATGACGTAACGGCAACAAACTCTCCATCAATCATAACCTTATCAATTAAATTACTTCCGAACGCATAAGGCAAATAGTCAAGTGAAGGAATTGGTTTTATAAATATCAGATTGGCTTTTTTACCAATGGTTATACTTCCAACTTCATCCTGAACTTCCATTGCATAAGCGCCGTTGATTGTTGCGGCATTAATTGCTTCTCCGGGCAACATGCGCATTTGAATACAACTCATCGAAACAACAGTATTCATATTGCCTGATGGGGAAGAACCAGGATTAAAATCTGATGCCAGTGCAACAGCACAATTAGCATCAATTAATTTTCTTGCCGGCGGATAATTCATTCGTAAAAAGTAAGCTGCAGTTGGTAATAATGTTGCAATGGTATTTGAGTTTGCAAGATTAGAAATTTCATCATCATTCATCGTTTCCAAATGATCTGCACTTAAAGCATTTAATTCAATTGCTGCTTTAATGCCGCCAATACTGTTGAGTTGATTTACATGCAATTTTGGCTTCAGACCATATTGAATGCCTGCTTCACAAATGCGTTTCATTTCATCAGTAGAAAAAAATCCTGTCTCGCAAAACACATCAATGTAATCAGCTAAATTTTCTTTTGCAATATTGGGCAGCATTTCATCTATAACCAGTTTAATGTAAGCTTCATGATTATTTTTATACTGCAAAGGATAAGCATGCGCGCCTAAAAATGTTGCTTTTATCTTTATTGATGATTTTTGTTTCAACCGTTCAATTACCCGCAGCATTTTTAATTCACCTTCAACACTTAAACCATAACCACTTTTAATTTCTATAGCTCCGGTACCCAGTTGTATTACTTCATTCAATCTTTTAAATGTAAGTGTAAAAAGTTCGTCTTCGCTTATTGCGTTCAGCTTGTTTGCAGAGTTTAAAATGCCACCGCCTTTTGCAGCAATATCTGCATAACTTAATCCCTTTATTTTATCAACAAATTCTTCTTCACGGCTTGCAGCAAAAACAAGATGCGTATGACTATCGCACCAGCAGGGAAGTATATAAGCGCCGTTTGCATCAAAAACAGTTGGCAACTGATAATTGCAAGTTGACAGATCTTTCATTTCACCATAACCTGAAATTCTTCCATTTTCAATAACCAGGTAAGCGTCTTGTATGCAAGGCAAATATGATAATTGACCGCCGCGAAGCAATTGATTGCTTTCCCTAATATTAATAAGTAATCCTATGTTAATAATTAATGAAGCCATGCAGATATTCAATTGTTCAAATATAATATTGCTAAAACTATAGCTTGCATTTGCGGGTGAGCTTTTTATTTTTAATTTTATTCGCAGTATCTTCTAAACCCGGTTAGTTTATATGTTATAAACATTGAGCAGCTTATGAAAAAAACAAGTACGGCGTATATTTTATTATTTGCGGGAATCTTCTCGCTTTGCATTTTTTCGTTACTTTTTTATAAGCGCATAAATTTATTAAAGCAAGCCTATGAAATGTTTAACCAAACTACCCAGGCATCACTTCAATTTGACAAGTTGTTTCTTTCTCTCAGAGACGCTACTGTTTATTTTCATGATTATCTTAACCTGCATGATAATAATTCACTTAATGACTTTAATGAAAAAATTAAAGAATATCCTCAAATACTCTCGCAGCTAAAATATTTGAAATCAGGAAACAAGGTACAGCTAGAAAAAATAAGGAATATCAATGTTCTTGCAGATAATTACGCCGGTTATATGCGCCGGTTAGTAGCGCTTGATAAAACCCAGCCGCCAACAAAAAATATGTTAGATGAAGGAAGAGATATGCTGAATAACCTGCGCGTTGAAATAGATAAAATAACAAGTCCGGAAAGCAAAACACTCGTGCAAAAAAATAACGAGCTGAACCGCCACATTTATTATACACCTTTATTTTTATTGATTATTTCGCTTACATCCCTGGTAATAATTATTTACGCTTTTCTTTCTATAATTAAACAAATAAAAGAAACACAAACGCTGCAACTAAACGAAGCAAAATTCAGAACACAGATACATGATCAAAAACTACTTACTGAAAAACTGGAACATTTGGTTAAGGAACGCGCCGCAGAATTAACAGCAAAAAACAAAGACTTAAATGAAGCGCAGAGGCTTGCACATATTGGAAGCTGGGAATGGGATATTAAAGAAGATAAGATTTTCTGGTCTGCAGAACTGTACCATATTTATGGAGTAAGACCGGATAAATTTGTAAACAGTTATGAGAACTATTCAATGTTAACTCACCCGGATGACAGGGAACATTCTAAAAAAGTAATTGAAGAAGCATTACAGTTGCGAAAGCCTTTTGATTTTTATCATCGCATTCAAAAACCTGATGGTACTATCAGCTTTATACATGGAAGAGGTGAAGTATACACTGATGAAAACAACGAACCGATACGTATGGCTGGTACTGCGCAGGATATAACGCCAATAGTAGAAATACAAAACAGGATCAATGAACTAAATCAAACATTCAATTTTGCAGAACAAACTTCTCTTATAGGCAGTTTCCGCTATAATTTTTCGTCAGGAATTTTTATGTATTCTGATAACCTGTATCGTATTTTAGGTTGTAAGCCCGGTGAGTTTGAGCCTACGTTTGAAAACTTTACAAGGTTTGTGCACCCTGAAGACCTGCATTATATTTTATCTCAAAACCGTGAATTAAATGAAGAAAATATTTCAAGTGAATATCTTTTCCGCGTTATTAAAAAAGATGCCAGCATAATTCACGTGCGCAACACCGGTATTTTTATTACTGAAGAAAATCAAAAAATTTATATAGGCACTTTGCAGGATATTACGTTACAGTATAATAAAGAACTTCAATTGATCGGGCAGAATAAAGCGCTTGAAGAAATGAATAAAGAACTGGCTTCTTTTTCTTATATCGCCAGTCATGATCTGCAGGAACCGTTGCGCAAAATAAGAATGTTTACACGGCGGCTTTCAGAAAAAGAAATTGCAGTGTTAAGTGAAGATTCGAAGGAATATTTTAACCGTATTGATAATGCCGCTGCCCGCATGCAGCAACTGATAGAAGACCTGTTGAGTTATTCAAGCACAAATACAATACAAACGCATTTTGCATTAACGGATATGGATAAGCTTTTAGAAGATATTTCTGACAGCCTTAAAGAAAAAATTGTGCAAACAGGTACTGTTATAGAATCTTCAGATCTGCAGAGCGCCAATGTAATTCCTTTCCAGTTTAAGCAATTACTTACAAATCTTATTACAAATTCAATGAAGTTTACCCGGCAAAACATTAAACCGCACATCCGCATTTCCCATAATATTGTAAACGGCGAAAGAACACACGATATAATTTTTCTAAAAAAAATAAAATATCATCATTATATAATTTCAGATAATGGTATTGGCTTTGAACCGGAGTATAATGAACAGGTCTTTGGATTATTTCAGCGCCTTCATGGCCATAATGAATATAGTGGCACCGGCATTGGCCTTGCTATCTGTAAAAAAATTGCAGAGAACCATAACGGGATCATTACTGCAAGTGGCCAGGTAAATAAAGGAGCAACTTTTGATATTTATATTCCTGTTGAGCAGAATGCATCAGAAGCATAAATAACCTGGATAACAAATAAAAATTCCCGCCATAAAGGTAAACGCGGGAATTTTTTATATATATGTGGAGTGTATGACTAAAGAGTAATACGCAACAGGTCGTTTAATTTTTTATCAATATCTTTTAAATTAAGGTATAATGTTTTTACTTCATTTAATTTTTCACCTTTTGTAATAGCAGCGTTATAAGTAATTGAAAGTTCTTCTTTCTGTTGCTGAAGCCTGGAGATTACTGCTGTTAGCCCGGTTTGTGAAGCGGTTATTGCATTCATAAAAAACTTTTAAAAGATTTGAGAATTAAAAATCTTTAAATTCAAAATTCATACCTAAAATAAATATTGAAAGAATATTTAAGAATAACCTCTTTAAAATTATGTTATCTCTGCATCATGTAAAATATACATATTGAAAGGCTGCATTATTCCCAGCGAAATACTTTTATAGCCAATGCATAAATTATAATTCCCCAAATAACCAGTACACCTACATCGCGCCAGCAACTGATAAAGCTTGCGCCTTCAAAAGAAATATTACGCATGGCATTGTTGAAATGTGTAAGCGGAAGAATATTGCAAAACACCTGCAACCATTTTGGAAATACGCTTATGGGAAAAAATGTTCCCGCAAGTAGAAATTGCGGCAGCGTGAACATGTTTGCAAAAGGCGGAATAGTGCTTTCGTTTTTTGCAACGCTGCTTACAACAAAACCAAATCCCATAAAAACTATCAATGCAATAAAGCTTAATAACATTATTTCAAGAAAAGTTGAAAACCCATTTACCAGTGTAAACTTAAATGCAACTGTACCAATACCTATTATTATAATTGCAGTCATCATTTGAAATAATACGCGGCTTAATGCTTCGCCTAAAACAATATACGTACGGCGGATCGGTGTTGCAAAAAATCGTTTTAAAATTAGTTGCTGACGAAGGTTAAAGAAAGTAAACGCTACGCCAAATACACCGGCGCTTAATAAAGAAAAACCTAACTGACCGGGCAAAATAAAATCTATGCGCCGGTATTCTCTGCCCGGGATTTTTTCTATTTTATTACTGATACCAGCAATGGTTTTAGCTGCCGGAAAATGTTGTTGATTGTATCCCCCGATAACATTTTTTAAGATTGATTCCAGTACCTCTATATTTTGCGGATTTACTGCTTCAGAACTTTTTAATTCAATGGTATAATCAGGATTGGATGATGGGTTTTTTACAATGTTTATGATGGCGGTAATATTTCCTTTTTCCAGGTCTTCTTTCAAAAGGCTGTCGTTCTCATTTACAAAATGTATGCTGCCAATATTTTTAATAGCAGTATAAACAGGATTTAATGTATCTGCATTTTTGTTTAAGGCCACATCAAGAGAAATACCGCCGCCCTCTCCTATAAATCCAAACACAAGTATAAACACCAAAGGGAAAACAATACTAAAAACAACAGCAGAAGGGCTTCTGAATATGGAATGAAGGCTGCCCTTTGTAATTGCCAGCATTGCTTTAAACTGGTTGTATTTTGCTTGCATAAAAATTAATTGGCGCAAAACTATTCTATGATTTAATTATGCAGAGAATAATTTTTTGGCGAGAAAGCTTTACAAATACATAAAAGTAATCACAGTGTTTCACCGCGTTCTTATGTCACACTTTGAGATAACTTCACAATTCTGTGGTTAAAAAAAGTGGATAAACAAAGCTATTTTATGTTGGCCGCCAATAATTAAATAAAAAGACCTGGCAGTTTTAACCAGCCAGGTCGAAGAAAGATAACGTGAGCATCTGTCAGGTTTTAATTTTCAGTTTATTGTTTGATAAATTTTAAATATGCAAAATTATTTACACCTTCAATTTTTATAAAATAAGTTCCCGCCGTTAATTCCTTAATTGGAATTACTAAACATCTTTCATTGCCTTGTAATGTACCCTGCTTTAAAATTCTTTGCTGTATATCAACAATTAAAATACGCTGAACTTTGCTAACAGTACTGCCAAAATCAATATGCAAAACATCATTGGCAGGATTTGGATATATCTTAAAATTATTTGAAGCTGCAATGGCATTATTATCATTTGCACTTAAGCTCACCGATGGGCCATCATCATTCTTAATAGTTGCTTTTGCAACATCATTAGCAAGAATAGCATTTATTGGATTGGTCAATTTTATTTTAAACGTTTCATTGCTTTCAGCATTAATATCACCATTTACAAAAACAGCAATATCTTCTGCAGTATCACCAGGATTAAATTCAAGTTTTGTTGTGCTAATAGCAGTATAATCAGAAGGAGCCGTTGCCGTACCATCTAACGTTTTGTAATTCACCTTTACCGTTTTTGTGCTGGGTGAACTTAATCTTGCAGTAAACGTAAATTTTTTCGTACCGGAATTACCTTCTGTTTTTTTAATATCGGCAATGCTGATTGATGGTAATTCCGCGCCTGTTTCATCAAAGGCACAAATAGAAAACTGGCCCAAATTATCACCGTTTCGCGGAAGTACGCGATACAAAATCGTTTCGCCAGGTGTTCTTCCATTCAAAGTTAATTTAGCATGATTTGCAGAAGGCCATACATCAGGATTTCCATCTTCATCGCAACCTATTTGTGTGAACGTTGAGCAATTATTAGTGTATGCAAGCAACACAAGATCATCAACGGCAGCATTGGTAGCAGAAGTTTGAACAGTAATATTACCACTTGCCGGAACAGTTGCTTTATACCATACATCAGTTTTTAAAGTTGTGTTTACGGTACAACTTGGATTACCCAATAATGCAAACGTAATATCAGCGTTGCCCAAATTACCAATTACAGGCGTTGAACAACTGCCCGAACCAACCACCAGCGCCTGCGCAACAGAACAACTGTCATTAGGTGGTTTTACATCAAAACCATCCTGTAAACAAATACTAAAAACAGCATGGTCTGTTTTACCAACCGTCCATAAACGAAGATGATAAACATCTCCGGGCACACCACCAAAACTAGTCCGGCTGCCAACAATAGCAGTTGTTTGGCACGAAACTGATAAACCCGCGGTCGCATCAATTATTTCCATGCCCATATCTGCAATGCCGCCACTATTAATGAATGTACCTTCTTCAACATAAATATTTACTGCACTATTTGGGCATGTAAACTGGAACCAGACATCATCATCATTATCATTAGTACAAGAAGGATTTGGAGAAGACCTTGTTGCATTAGCTGTGGTAAAGAACTGAGGCGAAATACACCTGAAGCCGGCATCATTAATGGTTAATACAGTTGGTGTGGCCGGCGCGTTACCGGGTACGATTGGATCAATATCCTGCACTGCAAAAGAAAATGTCATAGAAGTAAAATTGTGCAGAGACCAAAACCGCAGGAAATAAGTATTGCCCGGTGTTAATCCACCCAGCAATTCATCGCCATGAAAAGTGCCCATCTGATTATTGCACACCATTTCGGTACCGCCGCAGGCATCATACAATGCATAACCAAAAGTTACATAAGCGCTGCCTGCAACAGCACTGTGTACCCGCAATAATTCTGTTTGTGTTTGCGCTACAAAGCTGTACCAAACATCATCATTATTATCGTTGCTGGTAATACATGAAGGATTAGGCGAAGATGCAGTGGCGCCGGAAGTATTTACGTCAATATACATTCCGCCTATATCACTGTAAACTGTTGTTGAAATAAGTATTGCTCCGGAGCAATCGTCATTTGCAGGTTGTGCGTTTGCATTATTTATTGTTGTGCATAACACTATCATGCATAACAATACAGGTAAAATTGTGTTTTTCATATTGCAAGGTTTTGTTAGCAGGATTAAGATAGGAATTAAGTCGGATTTTGAAAAAAAATATAACATTCAACACGATCTTCTTTAGGATTTTTATCGGACTACTTTGGCTGGTACTAACCTAATTTCCTTTGCTGTGATATGTAAAAGTTTTTGTTGAATTACTTCAACCTTTCCAGCTTACCTTTTCGTTTAATGATGTTCTTATAATCCCATTGAATTTTCTTTGACTTATCAAGCCAGCGTTTTAAATCTTTTGTATTTACCTGTTCAACGTTTGTGTAACGAACTTCTGCTGCTTTAAAAGTACCTTCCTGTAATAAGTCTTTTTCTTCAAACGATTGGCCGCTCCAGAATAATAAGCGAACAGAATCTTTCAGTTTTCTATAACCAACAATTGGATTTCCATCTAAAAACCATACAGGATGTTTATGCCATATTTTATTTTCTGCTTTAGGCAAATTGCGATCAATTTCTTCAGCTAATAATGTTGCAATTGTTTTATCGTTTTCTGAAAGAGAATTATTGTAAGCAAGAATATCGTTGTTCATAGCTGCAAGGTTAATTTGTATTTTGACGAATAGGTATTCGCTATTGCAGAGATGAATCATCTTCTTAACAAGATGCATCTTCGCATTCTTCCGCTGTATCAAATGGAACTATTGCCACCTGTACCCAATTCCCTTGACGCAATTCGTAACAATAATATTTTCCATCTGGGTTTTGAAAACATCTGCATGTTGCATTAGATTTTTTACTGGCATCATCCTCATTGTTGGCCGCAGGATCAGCTGCAGTTGTAATGATAATATCTTCTTCAGGAATATCATTGCTTAAGTCATCAATATCTTCCTGTTTATTGCTTTCTTCTTCAATAGGTTTTTTATTAATTTCTTCATCGCCTTGCGAAGGAGTATTTTTATTGTCGTCCATAAACTGTTATTTTAAATTAATAGTTCTTTTATAATGAAACAATAAAGCATCCGGATCATGAAGAATATCTTCGATATTAAATATTAATGGCTTTTTTCCGCCAATTTTATTAGAATCAAGCTTTACAATTTTTGTTACATTAATAATCCTGCTGTCCGCATCTTTAGCAGGCATAAAAACATAACCGCCACGCAAGCTTATTTTAGAAATTGGCTTCAGCCAAAATTTATTCCCCTGTTGTTTTACAATTAACTCTGTAGTAAAATTAATAGTGTTGTATGATGTATCTGTAATTCCAAAATAAGCTGGGCCAAACCCTATACACGCATTGTTGTGATATTTCACTGCAAAAAAAACAGCGCCGTTAATAACAGTACCTTTATTCCATTTAAATTTATATTTAACGATATACATGCTTTGACTAAAAACGCCTTGCGCATTAATATAATCTATTGAATTCAGTTTGCTCGAATCATTCAATTCAGTGTATTCAATAAGGCCATTGCTTTCTATAAATTTCTGACTAAAACCTGCTTCGTAAATATTTAACCACGGCGCTTTTTTCAATTACAGGTTTGCCCGCCATATCCATAGTTCCAATGCCCGGCATTTCTTTAAAAAAGTCAGCATTAATATTGGTGGGAGCATCAAATAAAACTTTCTGCTCTGCGCATCCGCAAAACAATATCAATAATATTGACGCAATAAATATTTTTCTACAGCTTAACATCAATCATATTATTATAAGTTCCTCCAACATAAATTCTGTTAACATCATTATTCGGGTGAAGCGGGTAATGTCCCATTGTATGAATAATATCCTGCAATCCAAATACCCTGTTATTGTTTGTACGAAGGGAGCCGATAATACCCGCATTAATCGCATAACCTTCAGCTGGAAATATTTTTATGTTATAAGCCGATGTATTGAATGAAGGGGGAACTTTTGATTTTTGTGTTGTTGAATCTTCAGCATTATAATCAGGAATGTTTATACCAATAATATTTGAAAGCTCGTATAACAGCGGTGAGTAACCTGTAAACTGATCAAAACTTATTTCGGCAGTGTTGTAATTTTTTCTATTGTGAAAATAAATACCAAAGCCGCCTGTCCACCAGCGATCAAAATTATCAGCAAGTGGCAATAAATTAAATGGCGCAGCGCCATCGTTATAATAATTTATGGT
>Ga0206942_1314_pt1 | contig 11518 bp, 11 predicted proteins | sample Alteio_BWOrgHeat_6_FD_153253 | JGI IMG/M metagenome (GOLD analysis project Ga0206942, IMG submission 153253) | Enriched cells from forest soil in Barre Woods Harvard Forest LTER site, Petersham, Massachusetts, United States -... | ecosystem: Environmental > Terrestrial > Soil > Temperate forest > O... | reverse complement strand
TTAGACAAATTCATGCAAAAAACTGTGAAGGGTTACATATCAACTAAATTTCTCTGTATATGACAAAAATATAACCGTTCACCCTGAGGAGGCGCGAAGCGCCGTCTCGAAGGATGGTTATGAGTCATTTGTACTTCGAGACGGCTTACTTCGTAAGCCTCCTCAGCACGAGCGGAGTTAAAAATATTTTTTTGTCGTATACAGAGCTAAAACTGATAAAATAGAACAAATTTTTTAATGAGAGAAAATCTTATGAGCATGAATAGGGGATCAACAGACACCCTGAGCCAGGAACAAGTACTGGAAGCGCTAAACAAGTATGATATCGACAACAAAATGGAAGCGGAGAAGAAAAATGAGCAGAAAGAATTTAATGCGTTTGTGAATGCCATACAGGATATGAATGCATACACTCATATCGCCGTTCTGATTCATCAATACCAGGAAACACGCAAGGAAGCTCTTCTCACAGCAGACATGCAGGCAAAAGTGTTATATGAAGCCAAGACACAGGAATTTGTGAAAAATATCGAAGCCTATTACGCAGGAAATATACAAGCAGCTCAACAGGCTATTACTGAATATGAGAAAAAAACGCCACCGGAAAAAATTCAGGCGCTGGATAACGCGATTAATGACATAAAGAACAAAAGAGAGGATATCCTGAAAAAATGGGTATCTACCGACAGGAATATGTGGTTCGGACAAAGCTGGGAACAGGCTGTCAAGGACCAGGCGTCTTATTATACCGCAAGGAATATAGGAAACGTTCAAGCTGCTGCAAAAGAGAACATCACTACCCTTGAACAAAAGGGTGCACACTTAACAGAAGACGAACAAACCCAGTTAAGTAAAGCGGGCGCAGATGCTTTACGGACATTTAAAGAAGCACTTGAACTCTTGCAACTAAGTCAGGGCGTTGATCCAATAAACCCTGTGATGCTTGAAGTGCTACATGTCGGTTTAATCACAAATACAACGCGCGAAACGAACCAGATCATTGAGAAGTTAAATAATGAACGCCCCGACGGGCCCAAAATACCCCCAGTGGACCTCGAGTTACGGAAAGCTCTGAAATTCACCAAAGAAACAGCCAAAAGTGACAGGGATCAAATAGCAACCAATATACAGAATCACATTCTGCTAAAAGCGCTGAATCGCCAGGAACAGGCGTTGAATCAGACAAAAGCCGAATTCATTGCGCAACAAACAGCTTCTGCAGCGCCCGCTGCAAACATCATACACTGTGAGGTAAAAGCCACTTCTCCATCGGTTTATGACTCAGACTTTGGTTCGCGGTTTGCGCTGCACCCCCATAGCAGCAATAATTTTTCTATTTTAAAGAAAGCCACTGATACCCTCAATCAGCAAACAAATAGCGAAAAATTGATTATTCATAAACAGAAAGGACGGAATATCGAGTTTGAATTTAAAGGGCAGCGTTTTAATTACAACTCCGGATCAGGCCAATTTTCCGCAGACAATATTCGTCCGGAAACCTTCCAGATGATGATGAAACTCTATAATCAGGTGTATAAAGGCAGTAACACACAAATCAATTGTGATGATCAGGAATCAAAAAAACTGTGTGAAAACGAAGTAACAGAATTTAACAAGGCCTCCCAAAATAAAATGACGAATCCACGAGTCATCCTTTCAAGCGCCGGAAAATTAACGACGCCTTCAACAGAAAAGACTGGCGTGACAAAAAATCAGGAGGCGGAAGTCAAACAGGATGTATCGTCTTCTCGCAGAATGTAATGGCAAATACGATCGGATCCCGCGGACCCTTCGACAAGCTCAGGGCCGCGGGGCTCAGGTCAGAAAGATATTATCATTTTTTTTCTGTATTGCAGTTGCAAGTACACGTTCCACACGTTGATTTACAGCAGGAACAATGTCCTTTTGAACAGCAGCACAAACAAAGATTGTAAATCCATGCCAACACAAGACCAGAGAAAAATCCTTTTAAAAATCCCCATGCTCCTGCAATAACGCTTCCTTTGATTGAAACATCAACCCCAGGGAATTGGGTAGCCCAGCGAGCGACCATATCCGCACCAAAAACACCTTGCGTTGCTGCAAGACCCACAACCAGCATAACAACGCCGCACATAACGCCCAGTGCGACACCTAATGCCACAGCACTCAACCGTGCTTTCTTCATGCCCATCATAATAATCCCCCTTGTCCTAATTGAGAATAAACATCCATTTTTCATTGTATATTATATACCTCTTGCAAATGAATTGTAGTTATTTATTATTATCATGGAATATTCAAATACATAGACTCACGCTTTCATCCTGGAGACATTATGAATAAAAAAATACACTTGATTTGCCTTGGGGTGTTAAGTGTTCTGGTTTTCAACACCGGTTATGCAAAAGAACCGAAAAATCTGGATCTCGTCAAAGGTGTTCTCATTCAATACCATGACTCGGGTGAGTACGAAAAAGAACAGGCAAAAGTCATTAATCATGCGATGCAATATCTCAAAATTCGCCTGAAACGCGCAAAACAAAAAACAGAGACAAAAAAACTCGCTATCGTGCTGGATATCGACGAAACATCACTCTCCAATTATTCGGATATGAAAAAAATGAGCTTTGGCGGCACACTGCGACAGATTATGGATGCACAAGCGAATGGAACAGATTCTGCTATTACTCCCACACTTAAACTGTACCAATATGCAAAAGCAAATAATATTGCCGTGTTTTTTGTCACAGGACGCACAGAACCTTACCGTGCCGCAACAGAAAAAAATCTGACAAATGCGGGTTACACGAAATGGGACGGCTTATCGCTCAAGGGAGATACCTACAAGGAAAGATCCGCCGCGCCTTATAAAATTCGCGCGCGTAGTCTGATCGAAAATCAGGGTTACGATATCATACTGAATATCGGCGATCAGCAAAGTGATTTAACCGGTGGACATGCGGATAAAACGTTTAAGTTGCCGAATCCTTATTATTTGATTCCGTGAGGTGGGGAAACGCGAATTTCAGATGAGATCAGTACCCTGTTCTGTCATGCCAGCGTGCTTTTGGCTGGCATCCAGTGCTCTTTAAAGACGCTGGATGCCAGCTAAAAACATGCTGGCATGATAGAGAAATCAATGCTGCTCGCAATTATTATCAGCCGTCCGCTCATGCTGCAACGTCGTGTGCGTAATTTTAAATTCAGCCGCCAGTAATTGCCGCACTGCCAGCAACGTCTGCTCACAATCCGAATTTAAATCCACCACAATATGCGCCGTGAGACTTGGTTTTCCAGTCGTAATAGCCCAAACATGCAAATCATGCATTCCCGTCACACCGGGTATATTCAAAATAGCCTGACTTATTTTCTCAAGATCAACGCCTTCCGGAACACCTTCCAGTAAAATATTCATACTTTCTTTCAATATGACCCATGCACGCGGCAATACCCACAAACCAATGATGATGGCTATCACCGAGTCAAACCAGCTGTAACCGGTCAACCGTATCAGAATGGCTGCAATAATAACGCCAACTGCGCCTAGCATATCGCTCCACACTTCAAGATAGGCGCTCTTCATATTCAGACTTTTATCTTTACCGATTGTCAGCAAACGCATGGACGTTAAATTAATCAGAAGACCAAGACTTGCAATGATTAACATACCCATCGATTGAACTTCAGAAGGAAGAAAAAATCGTTTGTAAGCTTCATAAATAATATAACCTGCGATAAAAAACAGTAAAATCGCATTAAAAGTTGCAGCAAGAATTTCAAATCGATAATAACCATACGTACGTTTCGCATCTGCCGGACGGCGCCCTATCCGAATAGCTACCAGAGCAATCGCCATGGCGACCGCATCGGTTAACATATGTGCGGCTTCCGAAAGCAGAGCAAGACTCTCCGTCACAAATGCACCGGTCACTGCAACAATGAGATACGTACTCGTCAATAAAAGCGCCGCGATAAGCGGTTTTTCTTTACTTACACCCGGGATGGCATGATTATGTTCAGCGCCCATCATTATCTCTCCTGCTAATTACTATTTTGTATTCACATCTGGATATCATGTCTAAAGAGGTTATCCATTGCAATCGAAACCTGCTCATATAAATCTGTCGCTTCACTGTCAAACCAGATCATATCAGGCCAACTGCGCAACCAGGTTAACTGTCTCTTCGCCAATTGTCGCGTCGCAATAATCCCGCGCTCCTGCATTTCCTGATACGTATAATGACCTGATAAATATTCCCATACCTGTCTATAACCTACCGAACGAATCGCCGGTGTTTCCAATGTCAAATCACCACGTGCCCGTAATTTTTTAACTTCATCAATCAAGCCTTCATCCAGCATTTGCGTAAACCGTGCAGCAATGCGTGCGTGTAAAACACTGCGATCGAGCGGTGCAATGGCGAAATTATAAAATGTGTAACGATGAAGAGACGTATCATTCTCTTCTTGCCAGGTCGTCAGATTTTTGCCTGTTAATAGATAAACTTCCAATGCACGCTGAATGCGCTGTGCATCATGCGGATGAATGCGAGCCGCAGCAAGCGGATCAATTTTCAAGAGATCATCATGCAATTTATCCCATCCCGATTGAGCGGCTTGTTCTGTGATTTTTTTTCTGACGCTCTGATCAGCGGATGGCAAATCAGATAATCCTTGCTGCAGCGCGCGAAAATATAACATCGTACCGCCCACCAGCAGCGGAATTTTTTTTTGTTGAATAATCTGTTTAATTTCCTGCAAGGCATCATCACGAAATTGCGCTGCCGAATAGGCATCCAGCGGATCACGAATATCAATCAGTCGATGCGGCGCTTTTGCCAACGTTGCTGCATCCGGTTTTGCCGTACCAATATCCATGGTGCGATAAACCATCGCCGAGTCGACACTCACAATCTCCATTGGAAAATGCTGCAACAGATTAACGGCCAACGCCGTTTTGCCCGACGCAGTCGGTCCCATCAGGCATATCACAGGAAAAAAAGATGACGTCACTTTTTAACGTCCGCGCAAAAAAAGTTTATCCAGTTCAGTCATCGAAAACTTCGTCCATGTCGGTCTGCCGTGATTGCACTGACCACTATGATTCGTTGTCTCCATCGCCCGCAGCAGGGCATTCATTTCAGGCACCGTCAATTTGCGCTGCGCACGCACAGCCGCATGACAACTGATCGTTCCAAATAATTCATCAATGGCATCCATCGCGCGAGACGATTTTTGATTCTCAATCAGATCAGCAGCCATATCACGCACCAGTTGTTCAATATGACCATCACGCAACAGATCAGGCACTTCGCGCACCACAATGGCATGTGTACCAATACGTTCTATTATCATTCCGACCTGACGAAATGTCTGTTGATGCTCATCAATATAATTCACTTCACGCTCGCTTAAATTAATCATCAATGGAATCAATAATGGTTGCGAAATAATTTTCCGGTTTGAAAACTGTAACTTTAATTTTTCATACATAACGCGTTCATGCGCAGCATGCATATCAACCAGAACAAGACCTTCTTTATTTTCCGCCAGAATATAAATATTTTTTAATTGCGCGAGCGCATAACCCAACGGTGGAACGTCATCATGAACACATTGTGTTTTTAAAAGATTTTTTTCCGAAACAGATGGCGAACAGTCTGACGCTTCAACAAGCGCCACATCGTTTTCTGTGACCTCATGCAATTTGTGATAAATCGCCATTTTTTCCTGAATATTCTGTACCGGGGCAGGCGCAAGGTGCGGCACATAAGATGACAATCCCGACTGTGTTTTCGTACTGTCAGGCACGTAAATTTCCGAAAATGAATCTATATTCGGGCGAACATTCGCCAATGCATCATGCACACAACGCGACACAAATCCATGCACCAGACGACTTTCACGAAAACGGACTTCATGCTTGGCAGGATGCACATTGACATCCACCTGTTCTGGCGAAATTTCCAGAAACAAAACAAACGCCGGATGGCGATCGCCATACATCACATCATGATAAGCCTGACGCACTGCGTGGCTCACAAGTTTGTCGCGTATCATGCGACCATTCACATAAAAATATTGTAAATCAGCTTGTGAACGTGAAAAATCCGGTTTCGCCATCCAGCCAGACAATTTCAAATCATTCGCTTCCACTTCCATATGCAATGCACTTTCGACAAACGCTGCACCACACAAACTTTCGACGCGTTGCAGACGCTCCCTGTCAGAATGCGCAGCACGATAGTGTCTCACTATTTTCTGATTGTGTTTTAAAATAAAATCCACACCAAAAGAACTGAGCGCGATTCGCTTGATCAGTTCATCAATATGATCAAACTCGGTTTTTTCCGTGCGTAAAAATTTTTTTCGTGCCGGTGTATTAAAAAACAAATCGCGCACTTCAATCGTCGTGCCTTGTGGATGCGCGACTGGATTAATCACAGGTTCAGATTCCGTTCCTTGCGTGGCAATCTGCCAGCCAGTCTGTTGATCGGCCGTTCGCGATGATAAAGTAAGACGTGAAACCGAACTGATACTCGCGAGTGCTTCACCACGAAATCCCAGCGTATGAATATTTTCAAGATCATCCAGATCAACTATTTTACTGGTTGCATGACGATTCAGCGCGAGCATCAAATCGTCCGCATGAATGCCAGCACCATTATCACGCACACGAATCAAACGGCTACCGCCATTTTCAATATCCAGTTCAATTTTTATAGCTCCTGCATCCAGACTGTTTTCGACCAACTCTTTCACGACCGATGCCGGACGTTCAATCACTTCACCCGCTGCAATCTGATTCGACAACAACGTACTTAATTTTTGAATTCTTAACATGATTACACACCTGCCATATGATATTTTTTTAGATAAGTGCATATGCTGTTAAACAACGCAAGCGCTATTTTATTCTGGTAATTTTCATCATCCAGACGATACTCTTCACTGGCATTCGAAATGAAACCCATTTCCACCAGAATCGATGGAATATCCGGTGATTTCAGCACCATAAAAGGTGCCTGTTCAACGCGCGAATAATGCAAGCGCGTGACACCTTGCAAATTGGATAACATAATATTGCCGAGATGCAAACTGTCTGTAATCGTTGCAGTTTGCGCAAGATCAATCAACACGGAACGTAGCAAATAACTCTGGTCACTCAACTCACTCAAATCCACTCCGCCCAGTTCAGAATAGTTATCCCGTCTGGCGAGCCAGCGCGCGGCTTCACTGGTTGCACCATGTTCCGACAAGGCATACACAGAGGCGCCCGATGCGCGATGATTAAAATAGGAATCTGCGTGCAATGCGATAAACAAATCTGCATTGGCTTTACGTGCAAGCGCGAGACGCCCGCGTAATCCAATATAATAATCGCCATTGCGTGTGAGTACCGCCCGCATGCCAGACTGCTGGTTAATCAAATACACAAGACGTCTGGAAATAGCCAGCGTGACATTTTTTTCCTTGACGCCATGTGAACCCATCGCTCCCGGATCGTGCCCACCGTGTCCAGGATCAATGACGATCACAACCGGATGGAAAGCAGGCATTTTTGCAGTGGATAATGTCATGGGTTGAAAAGTACTGGTGGCCACTGGACGCGTTGTTTTTTTGACACTATCCATCGTATGTACATTGATAATGACTTTATTATCATTTTGCCGTGACACTCTTTTAAATTGCGCTGGCGATTTCAAATCAAAAACAACACGCGTCACATCACGGCCAGGATAGCCAATTCGAATGTTTTTGATGTTTGCCCTGTCTAAATCCAGATTGTTAAGCGAGGTAGCAAGCCTGGTATTTTTGAGATCAACAACAATGCGAGGTGGATCGGATAAAGCAAAGATTTGTGAATGCGTCGCCTGGTTTAATGACAACGTGATGCGAATGTCATTGTTCACAACAGTGATGTGGACATCATGCAAGCGTGCATTCGATGCAAGGCAGATGGCAGGAAAAGCAAAAAACAAAATGAGCAGTACATAATGTTTGAGTTGTTTATTTATCATGTTCAAACCGATGCAAAATACTATTTCCCGTTTCTGAATGAGGTGTAAGCGTCACATCACGCCCTCGCGAGCCAGGTGCAATATCACATGATAAATCGGGGACAGGCAAAATACCGGCACCGCATTCAGGCCATTCGATCAGACAAACTGACTTGTCGTCGAAGTAATCCTGAATGCCAATGTATTCCAGTTCATTCGGATCACGCAGCCTGTAAAAATCAAAATGATAAACTGTTCTCTCTTCCATGGGATAAGACTCAACCAGAGTATACGTTGGACTTTTAACGTGTCCTTCATAACCAAGGCCACGCAAAAACCCACGCGTCAACGTTGTTTTGCCGGCGCCAAGCTGACCCGTCAGAAAAATAACGGCAGCCTTGCTGCACACAGACGCCAGTCTCGCGCCAAAAGCCAGCATGGATGACTCATCCGGAATTTTGAGTTTTACAAAAAAATCGTTCATATGCTTTTTTAATTGCTCTACCTCATCGGTGAAACAGTGGCTGTCGTCACCACATTTTCCATTTGTTGCCTGGTTTTATTCGACACAGCTTTTGGATTGGCCGAATAAACAATCGAGTATTGGCCATCCACCATATTAAACACCTTGAAAACCTGAAAGACCGGTCGACCAGTCGGACATCGATCAGCCTTTGCTATAAATACAAGCATATTCTCATTGGATTTTACAATTTTCGAACCTGTCTTTTTGCAACCTGTACTCGCCAGCGAATCCACCACCTCATGCATGGATTGCGCCAGGGGCGTTTTGATATTACGCCCATAATTAATATAAAAACTCTGGTCCGCAGATAAACCTTTTGCTCGACCCGAGCGATAGGATTTCGCATAGCCATTCGCATCCTGTTCAACATTCACCAGAACCCATTTTTGTGAGGCAGGTAGCGTAAAATTCACTTTATTTTGTGCCATTGCAGGATTCGCAGAACTTTTTCCCTGTTCTGTGTGATTGCTACATGCTGTTAAAAACCCACAGAATGCAATCAAAAATAGAATCGCTATTTTTTTCATTTTATTTAACTCCCTTTTGAGAACCGATTTACAATATCACGTAAATAAAACATCAAATCAGATGCAATCATACCACGCTCGCCCGTTTTTGCAGCTAAATCACCCGCCATCGCATGCACGACCACGCCGAGTCTCGCCGCGATACCCGGAGGTAAACCCTGAGCCATCAATCCACCCAGCACACCGCTCAGCACATCGCCCATTCCGCCGGTTGCCATACCCGGATTACCTTCTGTACAGATTGCAAGCGAACCATCCGGGCCTGCAACCAGCGTCCCCGCCCCTTTCAACACGATCCAGCCATGATATTTTTTCTGCAATAAAGTAACGGCCGATACTCTGTCCTGTTGAATTTCCTCTGTCGATTTTTTTAATAACTGACCCGCTTCACCCGGATGAGGCGTCAATATCCAGTTAGGTTTTTGTAACGGTTTATCACTTAACCAATTCAGACCATCTGCATCCACCAGGGTGTTTTTTGCAGAAAGACAGCTCTGATCAAAGACCCGCTGACTCCACGCGGAACGCCCAAGGCCAGGACCCAGAACCAAAACCGTCGCTTTTGCAATCAATGCAGCCAATGCCTCACCGGAATCAACCCCATGACACATCACTTCAGGACGTAACAGATTCAACGTACCGGCATGATCAGGATGCGTCGCGACACTGACCAACCCGGAACCCACACGCAGCGCTGCTTCTGCCGCCAGCATAACGGCACCGGAATAACCAGGTGCGCCACCAATAATCAGCAGATGGCCAAAATTCCCTTTATGCGCCTCGCGCGCGCGAGGCTGCAAATAATCAGCAAAGTCTTCCAGATTCAATTTTTGCATCGATTTTTCATCCAGCTCAGGATAATACTGGTTAATAAAATAGTCGCAACAACACCCAAAGCAAGTAAAACAGGCACTTTAATCCAATGTTCAATCACTATTTTTACACCCGTAAACATCAGAACCAGTGCAATCCCGTATTTGAGCAAATCAAATTTACGCGCAACATTAGCGAGGAGAAAATAAATGGCGCGCAATCCCAGAATCGCAAAAATATTCGACGTAAAGACAATAAACGGATCACGTGTCACAGCAAAAATAGCAGGAATACTATCCAGTGCAAAAATCAGATCACTGCATTCTACAAATAGTAAAACCACAAACAATGGCGTTACATAGAGCAAATGATTTTTACAAATAAAAAATTTTTCTTTATGAAATGAATCTGTCAAACGCAAATGCTTGCGTAGCCAGATGAATAATGTATTTTTTGAAAGATCCGTTTCATGTTCGGCAATAACAAGCATTTTAATGCCGGTATAAATCAGAAATGCGCCGAACAGATAAAGCACCCAATGAAATTGATTAATGATCCAAAGACCTCCAAAAATCATGATGAAGCGCATGACGATCGCGCCGAGAACACCATACAACAAAACACGCCGTTGATATTCTTCCGGCACAGCGAAAAAATTGAAGATCATCAGAATAACAAACATATTATCGAAAGAAAGAGATTCCTCGATGAGATAACCTGTCAAAAACTCGAGTGATTTTTCACCTGCAACAAGAGGTCCATGCGTATGCTTGAGACACAGCCATAATAGAAAATCAAACAGGAGGGCGCACCCAATCCAGACCAGAGTCCAGCTGAGCGCTTCACACATTGTGACTTTATGTGATTTATGGCGATTCAACAAAAACATATCGATAGCAAGCACGGGTAAAACAAACACAAAAAAGCCGATCCAAAACCATCCTGTCACGATTGAATGCATTATTGATATTCTCCGTCTGGGCGCGAAACAGCAGAAAATCAGGAACTGGCAGGATCATCCTGTATTTCCAGATACTGCACATTCAAACTTTTTATTTCGGAATATTTCAAAATAAGATGATCACCATCTATTAAATAGAAACGTTCATTTAACGTATTCAACTCCTGGCCAGTAATCTTATCATCTTTTATATCTCTGCGCCTGGCGCCAATCAGAACCAAACGCTCAAGATTGCCAGAAGTATCCAGATAAAATCTGTCTAGCCAGCCCAGATACAGATATCCATTACCCCCTATCTCCACAACTGCAGCAATCCTGACACCATTTGCCGAGGCATTATTGCAATCATACAATGTAAAAAGATAATACCAGGGACTATCCATTCTAAAAAATAAATAACTCTTATCCAATTTGAATTTTTTTATAACAGAACGCAAGATCCATCCACTCAGATATGCCGCAATATACAACACAATCAAATAGATCATTGTGTACACGATTTGAAGAGAAGTGACTTTTTCAATCACCGCATATTTCTCTTCGCCACCAGCGATTAACACCAAAATAGTATCGAGGTGAACCGAACATTCAAACACACAGGAAGTTACAAATAGACCCATCAGATGAAGCGCCGAGTTGCGTAAAATTGTACAGGATCCTAAAGCAAACAAGCTTTTGGAAGATGGAATTTTAGAATTAAGAAATGGTG
>Ga0206942_1313_pt1 | contig 11533 bp, 11 predicted proteins | sample Alteio_BWOrgHeat_6_FD_153253 | JGI IMG/M metagenome (GOLD analysis project Ga0206942, IMG submission 153253) | Enriched cells from forest soil in Barre Woods Harvard Forest LTER site, Petersham, Massachusetts, United States -... | ecosystem: Environmental > Terrestrial > Soil > Temperate forest > O... | reverse complement strand
GCCGCGCAAAAAATCCGAAAGCTGCTCGATCATCTTGCGCGCCAAATTCGGATTAGTCCCGGCCAGTGCGCTAATCGAATTCAGGCTATTAAAGATGAAATGGGGTTGAAATTGCTGTCGCAATCCGGAGAGCTCAGCTTCGCGCATCAATTTTTCATTCTCCTTTTCCCGCAACTCGTTTTGCTGATGTTCTTTAATGTAGAAGAACAGCCAGCCGTTAATCCCTGCGATTACAATCATCAGCCAAATGAAAATGAACCGTATCAGTAATGTATGATCAAGCCACAACAAATAATCACGGCTTGAGGGCAAGGTTTTCAGTATGGAATATAAAACCCCATCTGTTAATGCGGCCAGCGCCAACGCAGAAACCAATACAGCAATTGCATTTTTTGCAGACAGCTTGAAATATTTTACAATGGTAATCATCACATAACCGGCAAGAACCAGGATGCTGCTGGTCACGGAGGCATCCATCCACGATTCGCGAATGGAAATACCATAGTAAACCATTAGTGAAAATTGCAAGGCAGTCCATAACAACCACCATCCCATGAAAAATATTTGTTTTGTTGCTCCCACTTGTCAAAAGGTTGGTCGTGCTGTCAATTGCATGGAAGCGGCCTGGTTGTGCACGTAGTTAATGTAGTGAGTGGCTTCTTCCATTTCGCGCACCTGGGAGTGAATTTCGAGGCCATCTTTCAAGACTTCTACTTCCCGTAATTCTACGACATTCACAAACTCCCATTTCACTGGGCCGTGTTTCTCATTGATCACAGAGTCTTCAGAATTAATCCCGAGTATACGAGCTTTCAAGAATGCCTCTTCAAAATTTTCTGCTTCAATCATTCGAAGGTGCTCGTCAAACTGTGGCTTTTGCATACCATTGCCTTTGATTTGAAAAATAATTTTTGCGATGAACCAGTTCATGATTTATTGAATTTAAAATTAATAGCTCTTGATTTCGATCGAACCAAATACTACACCACCTTTCAGCACCAGCGTTTTGTTTTCAGCAGCAATCGCAGAGTCTTTCCTTTTGTCTTCAACGGAACCAAAAACACAATCCACCTCCGATTTGATCTGCCAATGGGCAGGCACAATCAATTTGACACCACCAAATACAACGTTAACCTCCAGGACCGCAGCCCCATTTATATCTGCTTGAGAGAGATCAAGGTCATTGCCACCGAAAACGGTATTGATTTCCCCTCCTTTAAAATCCTTTGACAGGATCTTTCTTTTCGTACCTCCGAATACCGAATTTACTTCAACCGTATTATCAGACGAGTCCGGCGCTGCCTGCCAACCATCCCAATTGCGTCTCACTCTTCGAGGTTTGAGGATCATCCAAAGTCCTACCAGGATGATAGCAACCGGCCACATGTAATGCCAAATTAGTACTTCGGGGTAAAAATCCCTGAGTAAGAAAACCGTGCCGACCAAAATCATCACAACCCATCCACCGGGTTGGAAGGATCTGCGGGCGCCAAAATAAACTCCTATCGCGATGAGGAGCATTTCCCACGTGATGGCCCATTCAGGTACATCAATACCGAACTGGCGGCTTAGCAAAACCCCACCAACGAGGACTAGAACTAATCCCGCAAACGAGCGACCTGATCTTGATGCCCTGAATCGTTCGCGACCTGAATATCTGCTATCTGTTTCCATGTTTTTGAGTTTATGCCCAAATTAACGCATGAAAATACAAGCTGGCCAGGGAAGATAGGCTAGCGCCGGAAGGATGTCGGTGAATGGGGGAATCGTGTAGGTGAAAACCGCCGGAATTACTCTGCGGATCCGCTCCGATCATGAATGCGGATTTTGCTCAGGTCAATATCCACATCATCTTGTTCTCCGTAAAAGCCCGGGTCAATTTCGTCAATCAACAGTTTTTCGTCTTTCGACTTTTTTGGTTTGTCGAAAGTCATGATCAAGGCCGGCAACAAAATTAAATTGGTAAACATGGAGATCACCAGAGTCGTGGAGGTAAGCTCGCCCAAAGCAATAGTGCCCCCGAAAGAAGAAAATGCAAAAATGATAAAGCCGGCGAACAGCACAATCGAAGTGTAGATGATGCTCTTGCCCGTTTCCAAAATACTTTCGCTTACCGAAAGCGGAACAAAGAAATTGTTCACCAATTGCTCCTGCCGGTATTTTGCTAAGAACCGAATGGAGTTGTCCACGGAAATACCGAAGGTTATGCTGAAGATCAATGCAGTGCTTGTTTTTAAATGAATTCCAAAATAGCCCATCAGCCCTGCCGTGATCATGAGCGCCAGGAGATTCGGAACCAACGAAATGATGATCATTCTGACGTTGGCAAATAGAAAAGCCATGGAAAAGGTAATAAGAATAAAAGCCAACAGTAAACTTTCCCGCAGGCTGGCAATCAAAAATTTATTACCCTTGATAAAAAGCTTGGTTGTCCCGGTCACATTGGTGGTGATACTGGTACCTGCAAAAATTTTATTCATGCGTGGTTGAATGATGAGGTTGACCAGCGAATCCATTTTCTCCGACCCGATGTCCGCGATCTGCATAGAGATGCGCATCTTGGTGTAGGTAGAATCAACAAACGATTTGAGCAATCCGGTACTTTCACTCTGACCTTTCATATAGCGCAAAATATAGGGGCTCTCGGGCTTCGTGGGCAGTTCATATTTGGAAGGGTCGTTTCCGTAAAACGCCTGCTTTGAGGCTTTGACCAGGCTGATAACCGAAAGTGGTCTCGATACTTCAGGCAAGGAGTCTAGAAAGGTCTCAAACGCTTCCACTTTCCTGAGGTTGTCGAGGTTTAGAACTCCTCTTCGTTTTCCGGTGTTTACTTCAATCTCCAAAGGCATAATGCCGCTGAAATTAGCTTCGAAAAATTTCATGTCTTTTCCGACGCGGCTGTTTTCGGGAACTTCATCCACCATGAAGGTGATGGATTGCAAACGCATCATGCCTAAAGCCGAAAACACCGCCAATACCAGAGCGACGAGGTAAATAACCGCACGATGGCGGTGTACCACAATATCTACCAGGTAAAGAAACCGCCCCATGATTTTAAAGTTCAGGTGGCGCAAGTGCTTGGGTTGAGGCTCGGGAAGCCACGAGAAAACGGCCGGGATCATCACCAAACTCACTACAAACAAAGCCAAAATGTTGATACCCGCTACGATACCAAACTCACGAAGCAATAATATATCGGTGGAAAGCAATGTTAAAAAACCAATCGCCACGGTCAGGTTGGTAAGGAACATCGCCAGTCCCATTTTCTTCACCACATTGGCGATGGCCTCAGGTTTATTTTTACGTTTGAAATATTCGAGGTGATATTTATTGAGTAAATAAATCGCATTGGTAATCCCTATCGTCACGATTACAGGTGGGATGAGGCCACTCAGTAGTGTGATCTTAAATCCAAACAAGGTCAATGTTCCCATCACCCAAACCACAACAATGCCAATGATCAACATCGAAAACAAAACGGCCCGAACGGAGCGAAAAAACAAAAACATGATTAGTCCGGTGACTAAAGCGGAGAGGTATAGAAAAATTTGGAGCTCCTTTCGCACTTGAGTGGCCATAATCGTGCGTATGAACGGGAGCCCTGCATAATGCAATTGAATGCCTGTTGATTTTGAAAAGTTATCGCCTGCTTTTATAAGCGATTCTGTAAGTTGAACCCGTTTTTCCGAATTCATAATTTCTTTTTTGACAAAAACCAACATAACGGTCGCGCCATTTTTCTCATTCACCAACTGACCCAGGTAGAATTTCTGTGTGCGCAGTATGACCATCAGACTGTCAAGTTCATGCTGGCTCCCGACTGCTTTCGGAAAAAGCGCATCAACCCGAAACCGGGTGTGGGCCGTATCTTTACGAATGATTTGCACTTCGGGAAGGCTGAATACATTATTGACGCCCGGAATATTTTTGAAGGCCTTGTTCAGTTCCCGAAAGCGGTTGAAATTCTGTAGTGAATAAACGGAACTGTCCTTGATCGCCACGCCAATGACGTTGGCGTCTTCGCCAAATTGTTTTTTAAACTGTTGCAAAAAAATATTCTCCGGATCGTTAGGCGGCACTGTCCGGGCAAGGTCATAACTCATTTCTACTTTGGAAGCAAAGTATCCCATTACCAACGTAATGAGCAGAATGAGTGCTATTAGGGGCAATCGAAAACGGATGATGAAGGCAGCAATTTTATCCCACATGATCTAAGTTAAAAATTTGCGGGTAAAGCTAAGGATTTTTAGTAATCGATAGCCGAATAAAGAGTTAAGCGGTCAAATCGGAAACTTTGTTACTTTCCAGAGAAATTTTATAAACCCACCAGGCGCACACCACTGTGGATATCGAAAAATAAGCGGCTAAAAAAGAAGATGCAAAGGGAAGAATTGCGCTCATGCCAAACCAATCCTTTTGAGCATAAATAATAGATAGCGCCAATCCGTTCTTCAGCAATTCCCATACCACGGCATACCTGCTTCGGTCGAGCAGTTCGGTGTAAGCATAAATGGAAAGAAAAATAATTGTCCCGTACCAAAACATTCCGGGTGATCCTATCTTGGCAATGTTTCCAAACAAATAACTGACCAAGAGAAGCATCACCACCATCTGCACCCAGCTCCAGGCAGCTAATCCGGTTGAAACTTTAGGATCGTATTTATCAAAATGATAAACGTCCTTAATTTTATAAACGGGAAATCTTTCTGCTACATCGGCCGGGCGCCAACCCAGCGGCATGAACCAAATCCGGAATTTATCTTTCCAGTTTTCGGCGTACCATGCATCTTTCATCAGTAGCCACAAATGAATAAAATTTATTTTGATCGGGTTCCACGTTTGAACGGGGCGCGTTACTCCATAAACTGGCGGAACATTGGGCATCTCAGCCTGAAATGTTCCGAAAAGCTTATCCCAAAAAATAAATATCTGTCCATAATTTCTGTCGAGGTATTCCGGATTAATTGCATGATGAACCCGGTGATGCGATGGTGTGACAATAATTTTTTCAAGAACACCCATCTTTCCAATATGCTGAGTATGGTACCAAAACTGGGCAAACAAATGCAAGGGTGCCACCACAGCAATAACTTGGCCGGGGACTCCAAAGAAAGCCGCCGGCAAGAGAAACAAAGCAAAAATTTTCAAAAAAACGGAAACACTTTGTCGCAGTGCACAGGCCAAATTAAATTCTTCGCTGCTGTGATGGATGATATGGTTGTTCCAAAATAAATTGTATTCATGCGAAATGCGATGCACCCAATAACCGGCAAAGTCAAGAGAAATAAAAGCAATCAGGTAAACCAACCAGGTCGCCTGCACATGAAAGATTGCGATTTTATCGACCAACCATTCATACGAGATAATGGCTACGCTTATGCCCAACACATCCTTGGTCACGTTGGTCACGCCCGAACTCAGGCTTGAGATCATATCATTATTGCGAACAGTATCATGACCTTTGCGCCAGCCATACCATTTTTCAAACAGTACAAGCAACAAAAATGCGGGCATCGCGATCAACAAAATCTTACCGTAAGCCTCCATCAATTAGAAGATATTGGAACAAAAATAATAAATAATGAGAACCGTTTGAAGTAAAAGATTGCAGTAAATTAGCGCGTTGATCTATTAATTTCCGAACGATGAAAATTTTGAATATAATTTTTGCGGTTTTGTTTCTCGGGTTTGCTGCGCTTCAATACAACGATCCCGATCCGTTGGTTTGGATTTCGATTTATATGGCGATGGTTGTGGTATGCGTACTGGCCGTGAAGCAACGTCATTACAAATTTTTATCGATCGCCTTGGTGCTTGTTTATGTTGGCTATGCAACCCTTCTTTCACCCTCCGTGCTGATTTGGTGGCAATCCGTAGACCGGTCACAACTGTTTGATGAGTTTGCAAAGATGCAATTTCTTTACATTGAAGAAACCCGGGAATTTTTAGGGCTGATGATCTGCCTTGCCGTTTTAGCCATCGACTATCTCTACTTTGAAAAGATTAAGAAAAGCTAAAAGAAAATCCTTTCACTTTCGCATAAAGTGAAAGGGCATGTCGGTCCGTAAGACCGGAAACAAAATCGACAATCAATCGAAGCATGGAATAGGTATTCTCAGGGCGTTGTAAAAGCTCCCAACGGATTTCTTCAGGTAACATCAGTTGAAGATTCTCATATTTCCTGGAAGCTTTTAAGCCTTGCAATGACTGACCGGTGGTAACAAATTCTTCCAACAAACCGGGCAATACCGCATGACCACTTGCTTCAATCTCAACCACCGTTCGCGCCCTGTAGATTTTTTCGATAGAGATTTTTGAAATTGTCTTTAAAGAATCTTTTGAAGGGATTGAATCTGTTAATGACCGGTCAAACTTTCCATCCAAAATATTTTGTTCTTGGCCAAGAAACAAAGCTGCACATTCATCAATCAATTTATTAATCGTCATCGCCCTCAGCACGCCCAGTTTTTCTGTAATGCCGACAATTTTGTTTACTTTCTCCCGGTTGAATTGCTCTTTTAAGATAGCTGCCATCAACTCCACCGCTTCATCAATACTTACCAAACCAAGCCGGCAACCATCTTCCAGATCGATAATACCATAACAAATGTCATCAGCTGCCTCTACCAAAAACGCCAGGGGATGTCTATTCCATGACTGTTCATTAATTTTTATAAGGCTAAGTTGCCCTGCAACATTTTCAAAGATTTCTTTTTCTGACTCAAAGTATCCGAATTTCTTTTGGCTCTTTTTGGACTTGTCACGATCCGGAAAAAAAGCCGGGCATGGATATTTCGTAAAGGCTCCCAATGTTGCGGCAGTCAGTTTCAATCCATATTGTTTTTGATTTAATAATCGAAAGCCCTGGGCGTTACCTTCAAACTGTGTGAGGTCTGCCCACTCACTTTCAGACACAAAAGGTTTCAAACTCTGTCCTTTTGGATGTTGAAGAAAAAAATCAGAGATGGCATCTTCACCAGCGTGGCCGAAGGGTGGATTGCCCAAATCATGCGCGAGCGAAGCGGCTGCTATGATCGCTCCAAAATCAAACAATGAATATTTTTGATTCAACTCCGGATGACGTTTCAGAATCTGTTCACCCACTTTTTTTCCCAATGACCTGCCAACACTTGAAACTTCGAGGCTGTGCGTCAATCGGGTGTGAACAAAATCTTCCACGGGTAACGGATGGACTTGGGTTTTATCTTGCAGCCTACGGAACGGATGCGAAAAAATAATCCGATCATAGTCCTGTTCAAATGCACTGCGCGATTGATCGTGCGCATCTTGCTTTTGTCCAAGGCGATGAGAAGAAAGAAGTTTTGGCCAATTCATTTTTTACTTTTTGTAGTTCAATACCACAAATCCTTTGGGTGTATCCTTAGACTTGACCAAGCTCTTAATTTGATCGATGTATTTCAAATGCTTCTTAAGTTCATTTTTACCCTTGAGAATGATTACTGTAAGATTCAAAGCAATAAGTTTTTTCTCATTTTGCTGATGGGGCATATTTAAATCGGCCGACAAAAGAAATGAAAAGCCTTCTATTGAAAGTTGTTTGAGGAGTTCCCCATTTTTCAGACTGCACCATCCCATTTCAAAGACGGTGAAAGAATCAGGAATATAATTTTTTAGACGATGGTCTAAGTTCTCATCCAGCAATACTTTCATACTAGTGAACTTTTGCCTTTGGTTTATTTAAAACCGGCATGGCAAGATGGCTTAGAATGCCAATGATTTTATCTTTGGAAACGGAAGGGTAAGCTGCTTCAAATTCCTCTACTTTGTTCTCGCGAAGAAACTGCACAAGCAAAGAGAGAGGAACGCGAGTGTCATAGATCAAAAAATCTCCCGACACACGCTCAGGATGAACCCAAATCAATTTCTCTTTGATCAGCGTTTTGTAAGAGCTCTTACTGATGGGATCTTTTGATGAGATCGGTTTTCTAATTCTCATAGTTCAAAGATAAGAAAACCCATTTACACTTTCTTCAACAAACTGTTGATCGAACAACTATCCACGCACTTCTCATTTAATTTCGAAATCTCTACCCGCTCCTGCTTCATCGTGTCACGCTCACGAATAGTCACCGTATTGTCTTGCAACGTTTGATGATCAATCGTAATACAATAAGGAGTGCCGATTGCATCCATCCTTCTGTACCTTCTTCCGATCGTATCTTTCTCTTCGTAGTAGCAGCGGAAGTTGGATTTCAACTGATCGAAAACTGATTTCGCTTTTTCGTCCAGGCCATCTTTCTTCACCAACGGCAACACGGCAATCTTGTAAGGAGCCAACGGTGCAGGTATTGAAAGAACCACTCGCTCGTTACCTTCTTCGCCATCAGCGGAAGCAAGTTTCTCTTCTTTGTACGAGTTCGACAAAATCGAAAGGAACATGCGATCCAATCCCACCGAAGTCTCTACTACATACGGCACATAACTCTGGTTGCTCTCGGTATCAAAATACTGAAGTTTCTTTCCCGAGAACTTCTCGTGACTCTTCAAATCAAAATCCGTGCGACTGTGAATTCCCTCCAACTCTTTAAAGCCCATCGGAAAATTAAATTGAATGTCGCAGGCAGCGTTGGCATAGTGCGCCAGGTTCAGGTGATCATGAAAACGATAATTCTCAGCACCTAGTCCAAGTGCCTGGTGCCACTTCATTCTTTTCGCTTTCCAGAATTCATACGCTTCCATCTCCGTGCCCGGCTTCACAAAATATTGCATCTCCATCTGCTCGAACTCGCGCATGCGGAAAATAAATTGCCGCGCCACGATTTCATTTCTAAAGGCTTTACCAATCTGTGCAATCCCGAAAGGAATTTTCATACGTCCTGTTTTTTGCACGTTCAAAAAGTTTACAAAAATTCCCTGTGCAGTCTCTGGACGCAAATAAATTTTGTTGGCGTCTTCGGCAATCGAACCCATCTCCGTGCTGAACATCAAGTTGAACTGCCGCACGTCCGTCCAGTTTTTGGTTCCGCTGATCGGGTCGTTGATTTCCAGATCGATGATCAACTGCTTCATCGCCTCCATGTTGTTGTTGCTCATCGCATTCTTCAACCGGTCGTTGGCCTCGTCAATTTTATTTTGGTACTCCACCACGCGCGGGTTGGTTTGCAAAAACATCGTCTTGTCAAACGACTCACCAAAACGCTTGGCAGCCTTCTCTACTTCTTTTTCAATCTTGTCTTCTATTTTGGCGATGGCATCTTCCACCAGCACATCGGCACGGTAGCGCTTCTTCGAGTCCTTGTTGTCGATCATCGGGTCGTTGAAGGCGTCCACGTGGCCGCTCGCCTTCCACACGGTCGGGTGCATGAAGATCGCTGCATCAATGCCCACAATGTTGTCGTGCAGCTGCGTCATAAACTTCCACCAATATTCCTTGATGTTGTTTTTCAGTTCCACGCCATTCTGCCCATAGTCATATACGGCACTGAGGCCGTCATAAATTTCGCTGGAAGGAAAAACAAACCCATACTCCTTGGCATGGGAAATCACTTTCTTCAAAAGGTTGTCTTGGTCGTTTGCCATAAGTTTACAAAAATAGAAAAATCGAGATTAGGATGTTAGAGGTTGGATGTTAGAAGTTACTTGCCCACCGACTTGTCCGACCGAAACGAAGTGAAGGCGGAAGTCTTTTGATGAAGGTGGGGGTGCAAAAATAAGTAGAAAGTGGAAAGTAGAAAGGTTTAAGTTGAAAGTAAGTTGAAAGTTTTGGGTTCATCCAACGGAGCTTTTAGCGTAAGTGGGAAAGTAATGAGTTGAAAGTAATGAGTTAAAAGTTTGGGCCTGTCCTCCGAAGCTTTAGCGTAGGAGGGGCGGCATGCCTCCGCGCACTAATCCACGCGGGCACCAGGCTATCCGCTATACTCCTCGCATCAACGCACATATCCACACTGCTGCGGGGTGCCGCTCCTATCCTTGGCCGAGGATGCCGCTCAACTATGAAGTGAAAGGACACATTTATATATTCGTAAATTGATCAGTACTTAACCTACTCATATGATAAAGAAATCTGCGCTAATTCTGATTCTGTCATTCGGAAGTATAACATTACTTTCTCAAGACGTAAAAAAGAAGCTGAAACCGCTAAAACAAAGATGGACATGTTCAGTTCAAAAACAGGAACCATCACAAAATTTATTGATACAACAATGCCCAATTTAAAATCAATCTATGGCGGAAAAGAAACAAGGATTAGAAAAATAATTAGCGGGCCTTCTTCTGCATATTTCTATCAAATTACAAATGAAGGTAAATATGGTAGCAGCACCGCTTCAATTGAATACAGTGATCTTTTGGAAGTATTAAAAGCCATCAATACACTTAAATCAGAAATTGATAAAGACATTGCATCAAGCCCTAACTATTTGGAAAATAAATTTATCACTACAGACGGATTTCAAGTTGGATACTATGTGAGTGGAGGCAAAGTGAGTTGGTATATTAAGCTAGAAAAATATGGTTCTGATAATACAGTTTTCATAGACAGCGGTGATGCTATAGAAAGAGCTTTTACTGACGCTAGGAATAAAATAGAAGAACTTAAAAAATAGAAGAGGATGGCATGAACGACATTAACGAGCAAATAGATAAACACTTGAAGAAACTTTTTGAGGCAACTCAGCATTAAATGTTCGCGCCTGATTTGTACGAAGATTTTATGAGTAACGCGCCTCCGTTTGTTGATCTTACGATGATCGAGAGGGGCTTAGTCAAAGCGGACTCAGAACTTCGAATATTAACTTCATTTGGATTAAGTGTTAGCCTTCAAGGAGGTTGGAAAAATTATCTGAACGAAAAAAGACAGAAAGAGAAAGTAGATAAGGAATCTCAAATGGAATTGCAGTATCTAACAAAGAAACAATTACAGCTTAGCATCAGAGAAATGCAGGTCAGTTTTACGCAAATAAAATACTGGTTCTTGATATTGATAATTACAATTGTTACATCTGCAATTCTTGGAGCATGGTTACAATATCTGTTCAGAGTTTAGTTCTTTCTTTAATGTAAGGTTCGTATCTATGGTAATCTGAGTACGTCAACAACTACTAAGTTATCCGGAATATATGTTTTTGGTTTGCCAGAGACAATTTCGTAAACCGTTGGGTTCAGAAGGGTTACTATATATCGAGTATGCAACTGAAAGTTGGAATATTCTGTGGTTTCCTTAACTGGATCAATCAAGGGATTTTGATTAGGGTACTTTTTATTTTGTTTCTCGAAACCTAAAGGAGTAAGACATTTACTTAATTCGTTTAGTACAAGCTGATAGATTTGATCAGTTTTTCTTCCATCAATGCCATAATAAAGAGAGAATTGCATCGAGACTGAACCAAATGTATGTTCAACTGCAATTCGAGTACTTCCATTAATGCCGTAAGAAGTTTTCGAAAAGAAGTAATCCAAGAATGTCGAGGTTGTATCGGAAGTATCCTTATGACCTTTTAACCCGTCAAACTTTTTACCTGCAAGGTCTTTCAGCTGTTGTATTTCATCGCAGGTCAATTTCGCTGTTTTTTCA
>Ga0206942_1312_pt1 | contig 11566 bp, 12 predicted proteins | sample Alteio_BWOrgHeat_6_FD_153253 | JGI IMG/M metagenome (GOLD analysis project Ga0206942, IMG submission 153253) | Enriched cells from forest soil in Barre Woods Harvard Forest LTER site, Petersham, Massachusetts, United States -... | ecosystem: Environmental > Terrestrial > Soil > Temperate forest > O... | reverse complement strand
GAAGGCCAGGGATAGAAAGACAACCTTCCAGCATAGTTTCTAATTCTGGAGTAGGTTCCGATAAGACAGGGTTGATAAATACTCTTGGGGACCCAAAAGTAAAATCGCCGTTTGGAGTCAGTATCTCTTCTCGGATGATAAAAATCCGCACCAGTTCCCCTACTTGAGAAGCAGCAAGACCAATGCCATTTTGATGGATCATGGTCTCGATCATATCCTGCACAAGCTTCTTGATTTCGGGAGTAATAGCGGAGACCTTCTCACACTTCTTTCGAAGTACAGGATCTCCGTAATAGCGGATGCGAAGGATCATTGATTGGACTCAATCGTAATCGGAATAGAGGTTTTCTTATGATTGCCGATATTAGAGCTCCACACTGAGAGAAGAATGCAAGAGATCATAAAAATCCCAACTACATAGGCAGTAAATTTTTTGAGTACCGCAGCGGTAGAGGTACCAAAGAGAGAATCTCCCGAGTCTCCGCCGAAAGAGGCTCCTAGGCCCATGCTCTTTGCTTCTTGGATCAAGATCACAAAAGAAGCTAGCGCACAGAGAAAAAGGAAGAGAAATAGAAAAATATAAAATAGAACTAACATAAAGAACCTATCCAGAAATGATGAATATTTGATTTTTGATGTATTTTTTGTCAGATTTTGAAATCGCTTCGCGGGACATACTTGAATAAGTAGCCCAAGAAGCGATCTCAAAATGTGTCAAAAGAGACGCAAAAAGGAAATATTTAGAATTTCGGGATGGGTTCATAAACCTTAAGTAAAGTTTACAATTTGTGAAAATGTTTTAGGATCTAAAGAGGCGCCTCCTACAAGGACTCCATTAATATCTTTTTCCTTCATCAGGGCGGACATAGTTTCAGGCTTTACCGAGCCGCCGTAAAGGATCGGCATAGAATTGCTAGCGCGCTTTCCAAAGTGCTCTGCAAGCACGGACCTGCAATACTTCTGTGTTTCTTCAGCAATATCAGGAGTCGCAGTCTTTCCTGTTCCAATCGCCCAGACAGGTTCATAGGCCAGGATCACTTTATCAGCATCCTCTTTTTCTACATGCTTAAAACCTTCTAGGATCTGCTCTTTCAATACTTCTTCATAGCCGCTTTCACGCTGGCTTTCGGTCTCTCCTACACAAAGAACAGGTGTAATCCCATCAAGGAGCGCTCGTTTCACCTTCGCAGCAATCTGCTCATTTGTCTCATGAAAATGCTGTCTTCTTTCCGAATGGCCCAGTAGAACAAACTTTGCGCCGGCATCTTTCAGCATTATCCCTGCGATCTCGCCGGTAAATGCTCCTTCTTTTGCAGAATTCATATTTTGGGCACCGATCACGATATCACTACCTGCTGCCTCTTTTACAGCTGCATGAATAGCAGTAAATGGCACAGCAAGCCAAACCTGGCTGTTATTTACGATCATCGTCTTTAAAGCACGGATGAATTCAACTGCTTGCGCAGCCGTCTTATACATCTTCCAATTGCCAATGATAGTGGGCTGGATAACCATACTTTTCCTTATGAGAGAATAATAATAATATGATATTTTTAACCTTATGTCCAATTCAAAAAGCATCTATACAGTATCTCAAATCACTCAAGCAATCAAAAGAACTCTTGAGACACCCTTCCAAAATATCTCTGTACAGGGTGAGGTCAGCAATCTGAAGATGCAATCTTCGGGACATATTTATCTTACTTTAAAAGATCAGGATGCTCAGCTCTCAGCTGCCATCTTTCGCGGCAATGCCTCCCAGTTAAAAAGACTTCCTAAAGAAGGTGATCAAGTTATAGCCCTTGGAGAGCTCAGCGTCTACGCCCCAAGAGGCAATTATCAACTGATCATTCGAGAGCTCCAATGGGCAGGCGTTGGAGAACTTCTTTTAATGCTTGAAAAGCGGAAAGAGGAATTTGCAAAAAGAGGCTATTTTGATCCTGCCAGGAAAAAAAGGCTTCCCTCTTTACCCAAGACAATTGGCGTTGTCACCAGTCCGACAGGCGCAGTGATCCAGGATATACTTCACGTCTTAGAGAGACGTTGGCCCAATTTTCAATTGATCCTAAACCCTGTCAAAGTCCAAGGCGAAGGGGCAGCATCTGAGATCGCCCAAGCAATCCAAGATTTTAACCGCTATGGACTTGCAGATGTATTGATCGTAGGAAGAGGCGGCGGCTCGATTGAAGATCTCTGGGCATTCAATGAAGAGGCGGTTGTAAAAGCTGTTTTTGAATCTAAAATCCCTATCATTTCAGCGGTTGGCCATGAGACCGATTATACTCTCACTGATTTTGTCGCAGACGTTAGAGCTCCTACGCCTTCTGCCGCAGCGGAGATGGTCATCAAAGAAAAAAAAGAGATGTTAAAGGACCTAGATAATAGATCCCATAGATTAAAAGAGCAGATTGAATATCAGATCAAAACAAGAAGGCTCAGGGTCCAAGACCTAAAAAGACAGCCGGTATTTTACTCCCCTTACACACTCCTTGGCCAAAAGATGCAAAGGTTAGACGATATGAGGACCAGATGGGAAGGGCTAGGAAGAAAGCTTTTAGACCATAAAAAAATTCTTATTGATGCCAAAAAAAATCAGCTCAAAAATTTGAGCCCGATGCTGCAAATCATCAACCTTAAGCAACGGCTCACCTCATTAGAAAAACACCTAAAATCCTTAGATCCCAAAAACCTTCTAAAAAAAGGTTACAGCATCCTCTTTTCTGAAAAGGATTCTTCGATTATTCTCTCTGCTAAATCTCTATCCCCGGGGGCCCGCTTTTATGCGCTTTTGGATGATGGAAAAGTATTCGCAACAGCCGAACAGGTAAAGCCCAATGAAAAATGAAACCTATGAATCCTCCTTCCAGCGATTGGAGGAGATCCTGGCCAAAATGAACGATAGCAAGCTCTCTCTTGAGGACTCTCTTGCCCTGTTTGAAGAGGCAGACAAACTGATCATCTTTTGCCAGAAGACACTCACTGATGCGGAAAAAAAGGTGCAGACCCTTCTCAAGGATAGAGATGGTAAATTGAAATTAGGCGAAGACCAAAAACCTGAGCTTAAGGATTTTGCTAAATCTCTATGAAGCTTGGCAAGATCTCAACCCCTGAAGATTTAAAGAAGTTCCGAATCGATGAACTCTATTCGGTTGCGGACGAGATACGCAGCCGGATCATTGAGGTCCTTTCGGTAAAAGGCGGCCATCTCTCTTCCAATTTAGGGATCGTTGAGCTTAGCATCGCTCTTCACTACTCCTTCCACTCTCCTTACGATAAGTTCATCTTTGATGTCAGCCACCAGACCTATCCTCATAAACTTCTAACCGGCCGAAATCACCTTTTTGAGACCATTCGCCAATTCAAGGGCCTCTGCGGCTTCTCTCATCCGGAAGAATCTCCCCATGACCACTTCTTCGCCGGCCACGCAGGAACCGCGCTATCACTCGCTTTAGGCGTCGCAAAAAACCGCGATCTATCCGGTAGGAAAGAACATATCCTCCCCATTTTGGGCGATGCCTCTCTTACCTGCGGCCTAACACTAGAGGCTCTCAATAATGTACCCAGAGAACTTAAAAATTTTATCGTCGTACTGAATGATAATGAGATGTCTATCTCTCAAAACGTAGGCAACATTAAAAACATCATGAGTGCAAGACAGTTCTTGAAAGGGGACTCCTTTAAGCATACCGTCAGCCCTGCTGCTTTCTTTGAACAGTTTGGCCTCACCTATGTAGGTCCTGTCGATGGCCACGATATTCGTGCACTAATCGCTGTTTTTGAATCCTTAAAACATAATCCCAGGTCAATTATTCTTCATGTGCTGACAACGAAGGGCAAAGGGATGCCTGTGGCCATCCAAAACCCAACACCCTACCACGGATGCAAACCATTTGACCTCGTTAGTGGAAAATTTCTTCCTACTCCATCGAACAAACCCACATTCCCGAAAATCTTCGGTAAACATCTTCTGAAAATGGCAGAGAACGACCCAGGGCTAGTTGCCATTACTCCTGCCATGCCTGCCGGCTCCTGTCTAGACGACTTCATGGCCCAGTTCCCTGAAAGATGCTTAGATGTTGGAATCGCTGAAGGCCACTCAGTCACATTCGCAGGCGGTATCGCTTACGGCGGCAAGATGAAAGTAGTAGCGGTCATCTACGCAACTTTCCTTCAGCGTGCACTAGATAACCTCTTCCAAGATGTATGTCTGCAAGAGCTCCCTGTGATCTTTGCTCTTGACCGCGCTTTTATCTCAGGCCCTGACGGATCCACCCATCACGGCATCTACGATATTGCCTTCCTTAATGCTATGCCAAATATGATCATCGTACAGCCAAGAGATGGCCATCTCATGAAAGAGCTTCTTGAGAGCGCCTTCCATTGGGGAAGACCGACGGCTATCCGCTATCCCAACCTCGTTACTGATGAGCCGGATCTACCCATCCAATACCGAGAACTAGGTAAAGGAGAGATCATCCACTCAGGTGAAGAGATTGCTATCATCGCGCTTGGCCATATGTGCTCTGTTGCATTAGAGGTGAAAGACATTCTCCAACAAGAAGGCATAAATCCAACTATCGTTGACCCTGTCTTTGCAAAACCACTCGATACTGAACTCTTCTGCGATCTCCTCTCCAACCACTCCTCCATCGTCACCCTCGAAGAGCACTCTCTTCAAGGCGGCCTTGGCTCCATCATCAATTCTTTCATAGTACGAAATGGCTTCCATGCCAATGTGCTCAACTTAGGGATACCTGATACCTTTGTCCAGCATGGGGCAAATAAGGATCTTCTTCAGGAGTTACAATTGGACGCAAAGAGTATTGCTAAACGAATACTTATGCACGTGGAATCTTTGGCAAATCTAAAGAAATAATTCCAAACTTATCAAAAAAAGAGCGTTCTATTGTTTTCAGACCAGTGTCAATGACCCGGATTTTAGGACATTGTGTGAATAGTGTTTTACACGCATTTTCCGATATTTCGAAAACCTTCAAAAACTCTAAATTAGGACATCCCATTGCAACAGAAATTAGTCCTTGATCGGAAACTTCACGGCACTGATAACTATTAAGATACTTAAGGTTGGAACAACCTGTTCCGATTGCCTGTAGGGCTTTATCTGTAATTCTATGACACCACTTAAAAGAAAGGTATTGTAGCCCTCTGCAAGCAGAGGCTATGGCCGTAATTCCCATATCTGTAATCAGGTGGCATCTATCCACACAAAGCTTTTGCAGGTCACAAAACCCTCTTTCAGAAACTTCTTGTTCAAAGGATATAAGAAGTGCATCAGATATGCTTCTGCTATTATAAATCACAAGAGTGTGTAGATGAGGATTGTTCGCTACAAATTGCCATGCACAAAGATCTGTAATTTGTGTGTCATATATTTTAAAAGATTCAAGACCGGTGAATTTCATTCCTAGCTGGATAATACCTCTATCTGTAATTGAACTGCAGTGAGACAATGTTACTGCGGAGAGCTGTTCTTCACTCCACAGATTGGCGAAAGCCTCAAGTGCAATATCAGTGATATAATCACAACCTCTTAAATCGATACTCCTTAAGGTTGGCAACTGCTGCATACAAAAGATAAATTGCTCATCAGTCATGCTACAAGGATCGAGTATGTCAGGCCTTAAAGCTTCAAAATGAGTGATCACTCTAGAAGAAAAAGCTAGGCCTGTCGCTTTATAATAATCGCACATCTCTTGATATGTGGCTCTTTTACGAGCTTCCATAGGTAGTCTTATTCTAGCAGCCACCGGCATAGACTTATCCTTGCTACATCTGCAAAAGGAATTGTGATCTTTAATATCTAGCAAGGAAATAAGGTGCCTATGAAGATCTTTCGGCATTTTTTCACTGATAAGAGGGCTCTCAGTAACTCCCCTGTATTCTGTAAATCTTGAAACTGCTGCCATAAATTACCAGAGCCTCATCCAATTTCTCATTGCGTAAGATACACCCTGCATCCCAGCAAAAAGAAGAACTCCGGGCCAAAATCCCGCGTAGTTTGCAAATAGAGCGGAAATAGCTGCATGTGTAGCAGGCTGCTCCATAACAAACCGAAATACAGATGGTCTTTTTTGCGGGACTTGTGGGACTGCCTTCTGAGGGACTGCCTTCTGAGGGACTGACTTCTGAGGGACTGACTTCTGAGGGACTGACTTAGTAATTGTTGTATGCTTAATTTTTAACATAGGAAAATTATTGTTTAGATCATTGATTCCATTAGTTGTAATCCCTGGGCAATCAGAAACATCAAGTTCTTGAAGTTCTTTGCAAGCCTCTCCTAGCTTCTTAAGCCCGGCATCGGTTGTTTGTGTGCACTGAGTTGCATGAAGAATTCGAAGCCTAGGTAAATGAAGTGCTATATCTTCAAGTGTCATCCAATCTGATCCTGAAACATAAAGAGAATGTAGTTGAGTACAGGATGCTAAATGTTTAATCCCTCCACCTGAAAGGTATTCAGCTTCAATAATCCTAAGTGTTTTAAGATTGGAGCAATTTGCTATATATTTTAATATGATATCTGGACTCCCGGCGGAATCAACACTTAAATGCTGAAGATTTTTGCAGTTAGCTATATTGCTATAACCATCACTTAGGAAAGAACATCCCCTAATATCAAGAACACGTAACTGGTGACATTCATCGGTTATGTCCTCAATCCACATTTGCCCATGTTTGCTATTCACCATCTTAAGGCTCTGAAGAGCTTTGCATTGGCTGACTATTGCGTAAAAACCATAATAATTAAAATCACGACATTCAGAAATATCAATGCTTAGTAGTCCTCTACAGCCAGCTCCTATCGCCATTAGCCCTTGATCGGTAAAAGGACATTTACGAAGATTTAGAATTTGAAGCTTTGGTAGGTGCTTTGCAATTGCTAGAAGTGAAGCATCACGGATGTTTATGCAATCAGTAAGATCAATCCTGATCAGCCTTGGCATTCGCTGTATCAGAGAAATAAACTCTTCTTCAGTGATATTTGGATTGTCTACTACAAGATGGGTTATTCTACTGGAAGAAAATGAATTCTTTCCCATCACCTTTTCATATTTTCTTATTTCGCTAAAGGTTGCAGTCTGTTGAGCTTCCATTTGATCTTGTATCATACGCATACTTCGTTCAAGCGTTAGCCCTGTGTAATGGGACATACGAAGACTATGAATCTCTTTTGGGGATAAATAAGAAAGGATATGTGAAAAAACCGCAGTCGCTACTTTCTCTGCGTTGAAAAGTGAGTTTCTTTGTATTCCACCAATATGCGTAGGGGCAATCGGTCTTGCAGCTTCTGTAAGGCGGACTATTGGCCGAGATGCTTTTGGTCTGAAATCGGAAAGGACAGAGCTTAATATCGACATGAATTACCCCAGTTTGACCCATTTTCTCATGGCATAATATATGCCCTGCATTCCTGCAAAAAGAAGAACCCCCGGCCAAAATCCCATGTAGTTTGCAAATAGAGCGGAAATAGCTGCATGTGTAGCAGGCTGCTCCATAACAAACCGAAATACAGATGGTCTTTTTTGAGGGGCTTGGGGTGCCGCCCGGACAATAGGAGCTGTTGAAAGAAAATATTCCCGATTACGTTCAAAGTCTTTGAAATGGATTTTGTCCAACCTCAGACATCTCTTTAACAAATTTCGAATTCCGGCATTTGTAACATTTCCGTTATTACTAACATCTAGACTTTGAAGTTCTGGACAGCCATCTCCAATATGTACTAACCCATCATCAGTAATATGACGACAACCATAGCAATCGAGGATTTGAAGATGTTGACAGCTTCTCCCTAAAGCCCCTAGTCCATTATTTCCAGTCGAAGTATTAGCGATACTAAGTTCTCTAAGTTGTGGACAGCCAGCTGCAATACTTTCAATACCTCCCTCTGACACATAAGTTTTTTGAGCATAAAGAGTCTGAAGTTTAGGGCATCCTGCACCAATATGTGCTAATCCAGTATTGCTAATTGCGAGCCAAGGTAAATACAGTACTTGAAGGTCTGGGCAACCCTTACCAACAGCCAAAAGACCCTCATCATTAATTTTAGTACGACCGAAATGTAGATCTTGTAGCTTTGAATCCTTTCCTATTACTGCAATAAGCCCGTCATTGGTAATGTTGTTGCAAAACCAAATATTAAGGTTTCGAAGACTCCTACAACTTTTTCCAATGTGATTTAATCCTACATCGGTAATATGAAGGCAGGTCGACAGATTAATGCTTTGAAGTTTAGGCAGGTGTGTTCCAATAGCCTCAAGAGACTTATCAGTTATACAACATCTTGAAAGATCTAAGCTAATAAGCTTTGGTAAACGCTGTATCAGAAGAATTACTTCATCATCAGTAACTTCGATGTCTTTTACAATAAGATGAGTAATTTTATTAGAGAAAAAGGGTCTGCCAGTAATCGCCTCATATTCTCTTATTTCTTTAATAGTGGCAGTTTTATTGGATTCCATTTGGATTTTTTTTGCATTTACACGGTCTTTTTCTACTAGGCCGTTTTTGCTCGTTTCACAAATTGTTGAATAATCCCCAAACTTTCGGCCGTCTTCTTTTTCTCCGCTTCCTTTTAATCCATATACACAGCCTTTTATTGGATCTTGTGAAACTAAAGAAAGAAAGTGATTGGTAAAAACAGCATGTGCCCCCATTCTGCTAGAAAATGAAGTGGGATGCAGATTGCTTGTCTGAGGAGAAAGCGTGGCACTATCTGACTTTATAGCCTTTACTGACATAAACACCTTTAAAATATAAAAAATTAATATTAATTATACTATTATTAATAATAATTATCAATAATTAACTTTTACATAAGCTACTAACAACAATCTACTTAGAAATTAAAATATAACCTTTACATTGCATCTTTCCTCAAAAAGCCCTAAAGTATATGGTAAAACTATGATTATAGCTGTTTTTCCAAACGATCAGTTCCCTGAGTCTTATAAGATCGCCAAAGAGATACGCGACTTCTTAGATAAAAAGGGCGTTAAGGTAGTTGCAGAGGATGACCAAGCTGGCAAGATCAATGCTATTCCCATGTCAAAGGTCGACCCTAAAGAGATCAAGTTTTTGATCTCCATGGGAGGAGATGGGACTATCCTTCGCCTCTATAACAAGTACCAAGACCTAAATGCTGCCATTATCGGCATTAATCTTGGACATTTGGGGTTTATGGCGGATATTACGATTAATAATATCCAGCCCTCTTTAGAAGATCTTTTAAGAGGGAATTACACAATTGAAAACCGTCTTGTCATACGGGCTGAGAGAAGGGATGGCACGCGCTATTATGCAGTAAACGATGTGGTTCTTCATAGAGGTAAGAACTACCGATTAGTTGAGCTCTCCGTTCATGTTGATGGCATTTATATGAATACCTTCGTTGCAGATGGTCTTATTATCTCTACACCAAACGGCTCTACCGCCTATTCACTAGCCTCTGGTGGACCTATCTTAAGTCCCAATTTAGAGGGCTTTGTGATCACTCCTATTTGCCCTCACACTATTTCTAACAGGCCATTTGTTCTTACCTCCAAACATGAGATTATGATTCGCTACGAGAGCGTGTATGAATCATTAGATGTCTGTATTGATGGTCAAGAGCACTTCTCTATGCAGGCAAATGAAACTCTTACGCTTTGCAAGAGCGATCATATCTTCCGTTTAGTCAATCTGACAAGAAATGACTACTTCTCGGTGCTACGCACAAAACTTGGCTGGTCCGGCGCAGCCATGATGAAAAATGCTAAGTAGCATTCCTTCAAGACTAGAGAAATCTCCTATAATCCACTTTAAAAAATTCCCCAAACTTTTTAGCCATAGCTTTTCCAATAGGTCTTTTCCCATTCTCCATTTCACTAATATGATGCTGGCTAACTCCAATAGCATCCGCTAGATCTTTTTGGGTAATTTCCTCTTTCTGACGGCTACCACGAAGCATCAATCCACCTTCAGAATATTTTTCTATCTCTTCTTTAAATACCTCTCTCCAAGGAATAGATCGCTCTTTTGGTTTTCTCTTGATGAGAGTTGCACGCCTAGTACGGCGCGTTTTCGTGTGTCCCGACATAAAATATCTCTATAATTTGTATTACTTTATTTATCACTTGCCAACATACCACATAGGTAGGTCTACCACTCTTTATATGACAATGATATGAATTAGAGGGAATATTTTTTGATTTCCCTAAGCCGCTGAAATGAGACCAACTTCTTTGAATTGGTCCCTTCTCTTCTAAATCAGCAACCAAAGTAGCAAGCCTTTCTACTATATTCACTGGTAATTTCTTCTTCTGCCTTCCTGCAGTAGCAGTAAAATATACCTGCCATTCTGAGGAATTTTCCTCTTCTTTCATTGTCATTTAATAAATATTAAATTTTCAAGAAAATACCATTTATTGGTATTTCCTGTCAATCTTACTCGTAATGACTACTTTTCTGTACTTCACACCATCGCTAAGAAATTCCCCGCACGCTTCACTATCATCGATGCTAACAAATCTCCAAAAGAAGTCCTTGACCAATCGTTTGAGATCATCCAAGATCTTCTTAAAGCTCATGAACTCATATGATTTTTAAAGATCTACTCGGAAATGATGCGGTTAAATCTCTTTTAACTTCCTCTCTACAAAAGAACACCTTGCCTAACACTTTGCTCTTTCATGGGATGAAAGGCATAGGAAAAAGCCGCTTTGCAGAAGCTCTTGCAAAAGCGCTTCTTTCTACCTCAAAAAAATTAGAGAACCACCCTGACCTTCATATCTATCAACCCGAAGGAAAGACCCATCTTCACTCTATCGCATCCATGCGCGCCCTCTCCGAAGAGGTATTTTCCTCTCCGTTTGAGTCCAAAAGAAAGGTCTTTATCCTCCATGAGGCCGATCGGATGCTCCCGGCTGCTGCAAATGCCCTTCTCAAAACCCTGGAAGAGCCTCTCCTAGATACCACCATCATTCTCCTCAGCTCAGAGCCCGACAAACTTCTTCCTACGATCCTATCGAGATGTACCAAGTTTACTTTTGCACCCCTCTCAGAAGATGCTATTCAATCTCATCTCAAAGAATACCCACATGCTAAAGAACTTTCACGCCTCTCTTCCGGTTCTTTAGGATTTGCTCTCCACTTGGCAAACGATCCTACCTATGCTGAGAAAAGAGAGCTGCTCATCGATCTTCTTACAAAAAGATCGATCCACTCCCACGCGGACCTTTGGCAAAAATGCGAAAAGCTTCAATCCTTCTACGAAGAGAAGTCTCTAGAAGAAGAGCCCTACGATCTCATTTTTTCTCAAATCCTTCTTTGGTTTCGCGATCTAGAGATGAAAGAGATACCTGGTTTCACTCCTCATTTCCCTGAATCTGTTCAATTCTCACCCAAGCTGCCCTTTGCCAAAGTCCAAAAGCTGCTAGATGATGCTAAAACAGCCTCTCAGCGAGGCATCAAGCTCTCAGTCTGTCTGGAATACCTCTTTATGAAAACAGTTTGAAGTAACTTCTATTCAACGCAAAGACGCAAAGGTGCAAAGAAGGGACGCAAAGCAAAA
>Ga0206942_1311_pt1 | contig 11568 bp, 14 predicted proteins | sample Alteio_BWOrgHeat_6_FD_153253 | JGI IMG/M metagenome (GOLD analysis project Ga0206942, IMG submission 153253) | Enriched cells from forest soil in Barre Woods Harvard Forest LTER site, Petersham, Massachusetts, United States -... | ecosystem: Environmental > Terrestrial > Soil > Temperate forest > O... | reverse complement strand
CGACGATGGTGTCGCCGATTTTCAGGCCGTTGGGCGAGAGAATGTAGCTCTTGTCGCCGTCGCCATATTGGATGAGGGCCAGATTGGCCGAGCGGTTGGGATCATACTCGAGGGCAATGACCTTGCCGGGCAGGTCGAGTTTGTCCGCGCGCCGGAAATCGATGATGCGGTAGAGTCGCTTGTGGCCACCGCCGCGGCGGCGCGAAGTGAGCCGGCCGTAGCAATTACGGCCGCCGGTCTTGTTGAGCGGCTCGGTCAGCGCGGGCTCGGGGCGCTTCTTGGTGAGGCCCTTGATGGCGTTGGTGACCGTGTAGCGCTGGGACGGCGTGAGGGGGCGGAAAGGTTTAAGTGGCATGGTGCGGGTCTCCGTTTAATGGCTCAAAGGAGCTCGATTTTGTCGCCGGACTTGAGCGTAACGATCGCCTTCTTGTAGTCGGAGGTGATGCTCGGGCGGCCCTGGCGGCTCTTTTTGTTTTTGCCGCGGTAGTTCTGGACGTTGACGCGCGTGACCGTGACCTTGAAGGTCTGTTCGACGGCTTCGGCGATCTGGTGCTTGTTGGTGCCGGGGAAAACCTCGAACGTGTACTGGCCGAACTCGGCGCTCTGCTTGTTCGATTTTTCCGTCAGGCGGACATGCTTGAGAATGTGGTCGGCTTTCATCAATTGGTCTCTCCGGTAACACGGGCGATGATTTTTTCGATGGCCTTGAGGCTCACGATGATTTTTTTGTACTGCGCGAGGTCGAGGGTGTTGAGCTTGGCGGCTTCCTGAAGCGTGACACGCTGGAGATTGCGCGCGGCCCGGAGCGACCCGGTGCTGAAGGGGGCGTCGACGAGCAAGATTTTGCCGGTGGGGGCAATGCGGTTGACGACCAGGTTCACGGCCTTGGTCTTCACGGGCTCGATCTCGAAGTGCTCGATCACGTCTATCTCGCCGGCGGAAGCGCGGTCGAAAAGGGCGCGGCTGAAGGCGAGGGCCTTGACCTTGGAATTGATTTTTTTGGAGTAGTCGCGCGGCTTGGGGCCGAAGACGACGCCACCGCCGACCCAGAGGGGCGAACGGCTGGAGCCGGCGCGGGCGCGGCCGGTGCCCTTCTGGCGCCACGGTTTCTTGCCGCCGCCGCGGACTTCGCCACGGGTCTTGGTCGAGTGTGTGCCGAGGCGCGCGTTGGCGCGGTGGGCAACGATGACTTCCTTGACGGCTTGGAGGCCTTTGTCGCCGTCGAAAACGGGCAGGCCGGCAAAATCCTCTTCACGCGAGGTGGTGCCGTCGGGACTGAAAATTTTGAGTATCATGGTAGCGGTTCTCCGGCGGATTACTTGGCAGCCTTGGGCTGGCCCTTGAGGGCGGAACGGACGATGACGTCGTCGCCGTTGGCGCCGGGAATGGCGCCTTTCACGAGGATGAGGTTCTTGTCCGCAATGATTTTTACGACGCGAAGATTCTGCATGGTGCGCTGCAGGGTGCCCATGTGGCCGGGCATGCTCTGGTTTTTCCAGGTGCGGCCGGGAGTCTGGCGCATGCCGATGGAGCCAATGCGGCGATGGAACATCGAGCCGTGCGCGGCGGGCCGCCGCCGACGCGGAAGCGTTTCACCACGCCCTGGAAGCCCTTGCCCTTGGTGATGCCGATGACATCAACGAGCTGGCCTTCCTGAAAAATGCCGACGCTGAGAACATCGCCAAGTTTGGCGGTCGGCGTCTCCGTGAGGCGGACTTCGCCCAGCACCCGGGGCGGCTGCTCGAGGCCGGCTTTCCGGGCATGGCTGAGCTCCGCCTTCGAGGTGTTCTTGATTTTCTTGGTGGTGAAGCCGAGCTGGACGGCATTGTAGCCGTCGATTTCGGTGGTCTTGACCTGCACGATGGCACAGGGACCAGCTTCGACCACGGTGACGGGGACCAGGACGTTTTGCGCGTCATAGACCTGCGTCATTCCAATTTTTTTGCCGAGTAGTGTGGTGATCATGGCTAAGCGGTAGGTGGAAGGTTTTTCCGTTTTGAGACCTACATTAAGCAAGAGACCCAGCGGTGCGCGGGGCGCACATGGGCAACTGCCAACGATGGACTTAAGGTGAGGGTTTAAACGTTGATGGTAATATCGACGCCGGACGGGAGGTTGAGTTTCTTCAGCTCATCCACCGTTTGCGAGGTGGGTTCGATGATGTCGATGAGGCGCTTGTGGGTGCGCGACTCGAACTGCTCCATGGATTTTTTGTCCACGTGCGGAGAACGATTGACGGAAAGTTTTTCGATGCGCGTGGGCAGCGGGATCGGGCCGGAAACCCGTGCGCCGGAGCGTTTGGCGGTCTCGACGATTTCCAAGGCCGACTGATCGATAACACGATAGTCGAAGCCCTGGAGTTTGATGCGGATGCGTTGTTGACCTTTCATGGCGGACAAAGAACAGAGGATTAAGTGCGGGCCGGAGCTTTCGAGGAAGTTTCGACGATCTTGGCGAGGAGCGAATTGGGCACCTGCTCGAAGTGGGAAGGAGTGATGGACGCGTTGGCGCGGCCTTTCGAGAGCGAGCGGATGTCGGTGATGTATCCGAAAAGCATCACCAGCGGCGCACGGGCATCGATGATGGTGGCGCCGGATTTGTTTTCCTGGCCGAGGATGCTGCCGCGGCGGCGGTTGATGTCACCGATGAGGTCGCCCTGATATTCCTCGGGCGTGGTGATCTCGACGCCCATGATCGGCTCGAGCAGGATCGGGTTGGCTTTCTTCATCGCATCCTTGAACGCAAAGATGCCGGCCATGTTGAAGGCCATTTCGGATGAATCGACCTCGTGGAACGAACCATCGGTGAGGCGGATGATGACGTCCACCACCGGATAACCGGCAACGACGCCATTGTTGCAACCGGTAAGGATACCCTCGGTGGCCGGCTTGATAAATTCTTTCGGGATCGTGCCGCCGACGATTTCGTTGATGACCTCGACGCCCTTGCCCTTTTCGTTTGGCTCGAGCGTGATGCAAACGTGGCCATACTGGCCCTTACCGCCGGACTGGCGGATGAACTTGCCTTCGCCATCGGCCTTTTTAAGGACGGTTTCGCGGTAGGCGATCTGCGGCTTGCCCGCAGTGGCCTCAACCTTGAACTCGCGCTTCATGCGATCGCGAATGATGTCGAGGTGAAGCTCGCCCATGCCGGCGAGAATCGTCTGGCCGGTATCGGGGTCGGTCTTGACGCGCAGCGTGGGATCTTCGGCCACGAGGCGCTGGAGCGCCGTGCCCAGCTTTTCCTGGTCGGCCTTCGAGTTGGGCTCGATGGACATCGCGATGACCGGCTCGGGGAACGACGGCGGCTCAAGGCGAATGTCAAAGTTTTCGTCGCAAAGCGTGTCGCCGGTAATGACGTCCTTCACTCCGACCAGGGCGCAAATGTCGCCGGCATAAGCTTTCTCGATCTCTTCGCGATCCATCGCGCGCATGAGCACGAGGCGGCTGACGCGCTCGGTCCGGCGAGTGCGCGGATTATAGAGCGACATGCCCCTCGGCAGGGTGCCGGTGTAAACGCGGAAGAAAACAATTTTGCCGACAAAAGGATCGTTCCAGAGCTTGAACGCGAGACCGGCAAGCTTGCCCTTGTCGTCCACGACCGCGAGGGCATCATTGCCATCGCTGTCCTGGCCTTTCATCGGCGGGACGTCGATCGGGTTGGGCAGGTAATTGACGACGCAATCGAGCAGGCGCTGCACGCCTTTTTTCTTGAAGGCCGATCCGGGAATAACGCCGCAGAAATTGAGCGAGACGGTGGCCTTGCGAATGGCCAGCATGAACTCGTTGACGCTGATGGTTTCGCCGCCGAGGTACTTTTCGGCAATGACGTCGTCGTAATCGGCCACGGCTTCGATCAGCTTGTCGCGATATTCCTTGGCCGAAGCCAGCAGTTCGGCCGGAATTTCGGTGGTGACCGGGTTGAGACCGAGCGGGTCCTTGTCTTCGGTCGGGAAAATGTAGGCGACCATCTGCACCAGGTCGATCATGCCGGTGAAGTTCTCCTCGGCGCCGATGGGCAGGAAAAGCGCGTGCGCATTGCCCTTGAGCTTGGTGCGGATGTCCTCGATGGCGCGGTGGAAATTTGCGCCCACGCGGTCCATTTTATTGATGAAAGCGACGCGCGGCACGCGGTATTTGTTGGCCTGGCGCCAGACGGTCTCGGATTGCGGCTGCACGCCGGACACGGCGTCGAACACCGCCACCGCGCCGTCGAGGACGCGCAATGAGCGCTCGACCTCTGCCGTGAAATCAACGTGTCCCGGCGTATCAATGATATTAATCCGCTGCTGGATCCCCTTCCATGGGCCGCACGAGGCGTTCCAGGCGCAGGAAATGGCCGCGGCGGTGATGGTGATGCCGCGCTCGCGCTCCTGCTCCATCCAGTCGGTCACGGTGTTGCCATCGTCAACGTCGCCCATCTTGTGGACGGCGCCGGAATAAAAAAGAATGCGTTCGGTCGTGGTGGTCTTGCCGGCATCGATGTGCGCGGCGATGCCGATGTTGCGCGTCCACTCGAGCGGAAACGGGCGCTCCTTGGCGTTGGCCGGGGAAACCTTGGTCTTGTCGGTGACGACAGTAATAGCAGGTGTGGCGGTGGCAGACATGAGCGCGGTGCTTAAATTATTACCAGCGGAGATGGGCGAAGGCTCGGTTGGCCTGGGCCATCTTGTGGGTGTCTTCTTTTTTCTTCACCACCGTGCCGGTGTTGTTATAGGCGTCGACGAGCTCGGCCGCGAGGGCCTCCTGCATCGGCGTGCCTTTGCGGCTGCCGGCCGCACTGACGATCCAGCGCAGCGCGAGGCTTTCCTGGCGCTCAAATGAAATTTCAATCGGCACCTGGTAGGTGGCGCCGCCGACGCGGCGGCTCTTCACCTCAAGGCGGGGGCGGGCGTTTTCGAGCGCGCCGATGAGCAGGTCGACCGGGTCGCCCTTTTGCAGCTTCTCGCTGACTTTCTCGAACGCGCCATAAACGATGCGCTGGGCGAGGCTCTTCTTGCCGCACTTCATGATCACATTGATCAAGTGCGCCACCAGCGGGCTGCTGTAGCGGATATCGGGCTGAACGGTGCGCTTTTCGGCTCTGTGACGGCGTGACATGGGAAAAGTTCTTTCTTAATTAGGCGGCGGCGGGTTTCTTGGCGGCATCCTTCTTGGGACGCTTGACACCGTACTTTGAACGGCTGCGACGACGTTTCTCGACGCCGGCTGCGTCCAGCGCGCCGCGCACGATATGGTAGCGAACGCCGGGCAAATCCTTCACACGGCCGCCACGGACGAGCACAATCGAGTGCTCCTGCAGGTTGTGGCCCTCGTCGGGGATGTAGGAAATGACTTCGCTGCCGTTGGTCAGGCGCACCTTGGCCACTTTGCGGATGGCGGAATTGGGCTTCTTGGGGGTGCGGGTCATGACCTGCACGCATACGCCGCGACGAAACGGGTTGCCTGCCAAAGCCGGTGATTTCGACTTGGTGACGACCTTGCGGCGGCCTTTGCGTACGAGTTGATTGATGGTTGGCATGACGAAAAAGTAAGGGCGGGAATTTGAGAAAAGAGGCTGACGCTACCTTCGACTAAAAAGTCAGCAAGAACTTTTTAGAAAAAAGTGGACGGTTCGAAAATTCGAGATTTGCACCCCGAACTTCGGAAGGAAAGCGCTGGCGGGCGGGAGCCGGCAACGCGCGAGAGAAAATAGGGATGGTCAGGAAAACACATCGTCCCGGCCCAGCACAAGGATAAACTCGGCGCCCGTGCGAAAAATTTGCTCGCCCTGAGCCCGTCGAACGGGCCCCACCCTTTCAGCACCCTGGCGCCTCGAACCAGACTGCTCGCCAAGCCTGCGAGCGATCACCCCAGCACCCTTCTTTATAACCACCCGGGATCTTATACTATGGATGGGCTTGGTTTGTGCGGATAAATTCGGCCCATTTTTCACCCCATTGTTCCTGAACATTGCGCAGGGCATCCACCTGCGCAGGGGAAAGAATCCCTCTGGCCTTTTCTATAGTCGACGCGGTAATTTGATCATATTTGGGAGGCAACTCGAAGCCGCCCGCCATGAAGCGCATATCCATGTAATCAATGAACGTTGACTTTGGACTCCCTCTCCGGAAAAGCACGACCAACAGGTTGGCTTGTTCGTCCGTGAGTGGAGTACCCCCGGGCTGCAGGGCCCGCGCGACTTCATTCACCGTCGTCCATTGCGAAAGGTCCTCGCTGTAATCCACAAATTGCGCGTACTCGGGAGGAGTCAAAAACGCCTTGATCTTGCCGTCAGCTTCAGGCAAGAACTTATCTTCCAGCTGCTTATATATTTTTTTCCATTCTGCATGTGAAACTTGCCCGTTGTCCATGATCGCTTCCCGCATGTCGTTCACGACTAATTCTTTTTCGATAAGGAGATCTTTGAACCGTTCCAGCCTGTCTGCCTGTAGATTGAGGTTCTTAAAGAGCGGTCCATAGTAAAGATCCAGACGGGATCTCGCCAATGCGATCATTGAAGCGCGAAATTGAGGATCCTTCTGCATTTTTAAAAAAATTGATGCGATGCCTCGTCGTAGACCTTTGCTTCGTCGCTCTGTTGTCCAGCACCTAAATCGCCCACGGCGTGGCTAGAGCTGACAGTTGGATCGGCTGGATTGATCGGCTTCCCTCCAGCATCGCTCATTTGGCTCACCGAGGCGGAAGATACCATGGGCGAAGGAAAATGCGTGGCCCCATAAAAAAGCCAGGCTGTCACGATGGCCACAATCGTAACGGTCATCAGGATTTTCCATATTCCAAACGTGGCGGCGGTAACAGCAACAGCTCGCTTGGGAACGGCAGCCACAATCCTGGCGACCAGGCCGCTCGGCGCCGCCGCGCCCGACTGGGTGGCGAAGATCTCGGCCAGGACCACCGAGGTTGAAGCGATGCCGCGTTTGGCCAGCGACCCCCGCAATTTGTCGAGCGCACGGTCGATCCGCATGCGCGCGGCGTCGGGACTCAGGGTAAACTTTGTCCCGATCTCGGCCAGGGAATGATTTTCGAAAAACCGCAGCAGGACGGCCTCACGGTCTTGTTCACTCAATTCGTCCATCGCCTCGTCAAGGATGGGGCGAAGCTGGTCCCAGCCCGGCTCCGGTGCGCTGTGCAGTTCATTGATGGTCTGCGCCTCCGTTTCCCGGGTTCGCCGGCGCTGCTCGGTTCGCATCGCCTGGGCCGCGGCAAATCGCGTGCTGGTGTAGAGCCAGCCCGCGAGCACGGCCCGGCCTTTGAGCGAAGGCGCCTTCTGCGCCAGATCGGCGAAAACGCTTTGCGTGACTTCGTCTGCGAGGTGCCGGTCGCCCCCGACCCGGCGCAAGGCGGCAAAATACACCAGGTTGACATGCCGGCGGACCAGTTCGGTGAACGCTTCCTCCGAACGATCATCAAGGTACCACCCCAATAATTGGGTGTCTTCCATCAGCGAGTTGGCCTGAAATTCGCAAGGTCGTTTGAGGGTCTGTTCCATAGCTGGCATTGATCGACATTAGACCATGCCGCTGATTCTATAGCTGTGGCTGCTTCAAAAACGAACAGATTTTTTCGTTTTTTGCCAATGTTATGCAGGTGATCGGTGCGGGCGTGCAGTCCCGCATTGGAGCTTGGTTCGAAGATGGCGGCAACGCAGCCAGCTAACCTTTATTTACCATGCCGGATTTCTTCGGGTTGGCCGGCCGCATTCAGCCGTTTCGCCAAGGCCATGGCCCGGCGGATACATTCGTCAGAATTGATATAATCGAACTCCGCGAACCTGCCCAATAGATCAACCCCGATGGAATCAAAGTAGTCATGGAGGATTTTCCTGTTTTTCGCGTAGGCGAGATCGTACACCGGATAGGCATACTCGAAACGTTTGATGTCGGTGACAATCACATCGCTTTTTCGAATGATCTTGATCCGGTCCAAATCATCAATGGTTCGCTGCAAGACCGCCTCGTCTCCCATGAGATCCAAGTCGCCCCCCGAAGGCATCGTCACTTCAGCGATCAGGGATGACGTGCCGGGGCGAACCATATTTTGGCTGAAATAGCCCATGTAGCAAACGCGATGAGGCAAGACTTCCGGATCGGGAATGTAGATCGCGCTTTTCTGCATCAAAGATTCATTGTTGACCGCGATCATGGCGATGCGGATGGCATTATAGCGGAGACCGGCCACCGCGTTCCGCACTTGCTCGGGCACATTCGCAAAACATTTGATCGCCTCATGGATTGGAAACGTCACGACGATATGATCGTAATGGCGAGTCTGCCGGCCGTCATGGACGCTCCACCCCGCTCCATCCTTTTGGATCGCACGCACTCTGGCATTGCAGACAACCTGCGCGCCATCCGTGACAAAGGCCTTCACCATGGCTTCGACCCCACCCTGGATGGGATAACGAAAATTAAGCTGATGGGTATAGCCTTCCGTCGATATGCCGAGCGCCGATTTGACCACGTCCTCCACGGGAGGCCGGGGAATTCGCTCGACCCATTCGACCCCCATTTGCCTCGGCTCAATCTTCCAGATCTTGCGATTGTACGGGATCAGATATTTCTCGGCGATCCCCTTGCCGAAGGCGTAATACATCCACTCTTCAAAGTTGGAGGGCTTCGGGAAATTTGCCTGCAAATATCCGATCAGGCACTCGTAACGATCCTCCGGGTCCAGCGCCCCAAGATCGTTTTCGAAGGGATATTTGACATATCGGCCGCGAAACAAGACTTGGTTGGCCCGGCGGCGCTGATGGACGTTTTCGCCCAGGACCGAATCCACGAATGCATTCAGCTCTTCGCTCTTGGAAAAAAGAATGTGTCCGCCGATGTCATAACCAAAGCCGTCCTTCCAAAAGGTCCGGCACAAGCCGCCTGGAATCGGCGCAGCCTCCAGGACTTCGCTGGGATGTTTTAACTGCCGTTGCAGCGCCACACCGGAAATACCGCCGCCAAGGATGCCAATATTCATGCTTTGTTCATGGGCCGCGCAGCGAAGAATGACAAGGCAAGGCGTGCTTTTGAGTCGGTTTCTAATTTTTTCGCACGAACAACTCCCACATCAGGACCGCGGCGGCGGTGGAGACGTTGAGCGACTCCACCTTGCCGCTGCCGGGAATCGTCACCAGCCGCGTGCAGGCTGCGGCCACATCGGACGCGAGCCCGTGTTCCTCGTTGCCGAGCACGAGCGCGATCGGATTCCTCCTCCCGTCTTTCACCTGCAGCTTCCCTCCTTTGGTCGCTGCGCCGACCACATCGTAACCCGCCTCCACCAGGGCGCGGCAGAATTCGGCCGGATGCTTCACGCAAAAAGCCTCCATATGCTCCAACCCGCCCTCGGCCACGCGGTAAGCCGCGTCGCTGGGTAGCGCCGCCGACGGATGATCCGTCAGCACCAGTATGCGCACGCCGAAGAACGCAGCGGTGCGCGCAAGCGCGCCGAGGTTGTGCGCATTGCCAATACGATCGACGAACAACACCGGTTCGCACCGGGCCGCCCACGCGCGAAGCTCCTGTTCGCGCGGCGATCCCAGCACGGGCGCTTCAACCACCGCCACGATGCCTCCGTGGTGCACCGAAGCGGCGATTTTTTCCAACTCGGCCGGCTCCACGCAGCGATAAATCATTTTTCCCGCGGCCAGCGCCTTGCTCATCGCGCCGACCTTCCGCCCGGTCGCATAGTCGAAATACAGACGTCGGATCGACCCGGGATCGCGCGCGAAGCGCGCCTGCACCGCCGCCAGCCCGCAAATCGTCAGTTCCTTTTGTTTAGGCATTGGTTGCTGGTCGTTAGTAATTTGGTAGTTGGAAACTCGTCATTGGTCATTGGTCATTGGTCATTAGTTTAAGTGGATGTTCACGGAACCCACCACCGTGAATTCCTCGCGATCGTGATAGAGATGCCGCACGCGGAAGCTTTCCGCGTGCGCGACAAAGGGCGAGCCCGGCGCACCCAATTCGGCCAGCAGCGCCATGGCATCGACATGGCCAAACTTCAGGTTGATAACAAAGCGCCGGCACCAGCGCTGCGCCAGCCACGGCTCGACAATATGATTCAACACCTGATGCGGTTCCTCGAGAAGATCGCAAAACAACCAGTCGAAGGTTTCGCCGTCAAGCGGCTTGAACTTGAACGCATCCTCGCACCGGTGCTCGATTTGCGGATGCCCGAGTGCGCCGCCCTTGAGCGGGCCATTGTCCACCGCGACGACCCGCGCACCCCGCTGGGCCGCGCTATAACTCCAGCCGCCCGGCGCAGCGCCGAGATCGCACACCGTTTCGCCCGGCTGTGGCTCGCGCCCGAGCACGCCGTAGGCTTCCTCGACTTTTAGGAACGACCGCGATGGCGCAGCCTCATCGTCGGCCATGCGCCTTTGTCCGCCCAGCCACGCTTCCCGCGCGACAAAGGCACGCCCAAAATCAGAAAAGAACACAAACAGCCCGCGCGCCGGCCCCGTGCCACGCGGAGTTCCCGCCACGGCCAGCCTGGCCACGCGCGAAATTTTTTTCTTCAGGATTTCGTGAAACGCCTTCTCCACGCCACTGACGCGCCGCCCGAGCCCGACGATCTCCGCGGGACCGTCAAACACGCACGGCCACGCGGAATCCACCCGCTCATCGCGCAGGCTCTGCATGAAAAGCCCGGCGATCTGCTGCGCGAGCACGTTGACCGACACGCCGTGCACCTCCACCGGCTCACGCAACGTGAGATGCGCAAAAGCGAGATCGAGCGCGTCGGGGATCTCTCCTGCATCCGTTCCAAGCGCGTTGAGGTCAACGCGCTCCACCCTCTCTTGCCTTTTCTGCATCGAATCTTCTTCCGACTTGGGCGCTGAATGTTGAATGTTGAGTGCTGGACGTTCGGCGCGCAGCGCCGTCCGCACCCACCCCGGCCCGCGTTCCACCTGCTCCGACTTGGGCGTTGGACGTTGAATGCTGGATGTTGGATGTTCGGCGCGCTGCGCCGCGCCCTCTAGTTCGAGTGCGAGCAGGTCTTCATAGCCAGCTTGGCCGAGCGCGAGGATCACAGTCCATGCAATACGAGCCACGGCGGTTCCTCCAGCCAAAATCTGCCGAACCATCTGCGCAACGCGCTGTCCATCGCCGCATAAACCAGATTAATCCATGAAAACTGCCCTTGAGTTGTGCCTTGGTCGGTTTGTGTGTTTTGCCAGTGTAGAGCGAAAACACCGTCAGCCCTGTGCGTGGATCGAGATGATCAGGATAGTTTTTGTCGGCGGGCAGCTCGCCGTAGATGTCATGCTCGACGCCGAAGAGCGCGACGAGCTTCACGTTTGGCGCGTGGCGCAGCACGTCGATCGTGCTCACGCCGTGGCGATTCACGCCGGCCGGATGGGTGAGCAGCCCGACGCGCTTGCCGGCGAGAGGAGCGAAGTTTTCCGCCGTGAGCACGTCGATGCCGAGCATGACCGGAAAAACCGGCTCGGCCCGCGGGGCCGTGGGCGCCGGCGGCGGTGAAGATTTTTTGGCCGCGGCGGGCGGCGGAGTTGAGGCCGGGCGGTCCGACGCGCAGCTGAAGCCACCGAGCAATGCGAATAAAAATGCCAGTA
>Ga0206942_1309_pt1 | contig 11608 bp, 8 predicted proteins | sample Alteio_BWOrgHeat_6_FD_153253 | JGI IMG/M metagenome (GOLD analysis project Ga0206942, IMG submission 153253) | Enriched cells from forest soil in Barre Woods Harvard Forest LTER site, Petersham, Massachusetts, United States -... | ecosystem: Environmental > Terrestrial > Soil > Temperate forest > O... | reverse complement strand
CTACAAGGATAAATTAAAAGATATTAATTTATCGGCTGCGGAATCCGCTGAATTTCTGGATGACCTCACGGTTGGTTTAAGCGGTTATACCTATTTTGAGGAGTAGGCAGCAGTATGACGACATTTAATCCGAATGATCAGGCTGCAAAAGATTCCGGCATTTTTGGGCTGCCTTATGCTGTTTCGGATGCAAAACTGGTTTTGTTACCGGTTCCCTGGGAAGCCACCACTTCCTATGGCGGTGGTACAGCGAACGGTCCGCACGCGATTTTTGAGGCGAGCAAACAGATTGATTTGTTTGACCATGAGCTGGGGAATTTTTTTGAAGCGGGCATTGCGATGGTGGATGAGGATGCTGCATTAAAAAAATGGAATTGTGTTGCAAAAGCCGCCGCGCAAAAAATCATTGCAGCGGATGATTTATCTGAAAAAGACCGTGCAGATGCGATGGAAGTCGTGAATTCTTTGGCTGAAAAAGTGAATCATTATGTCTATCAGGAAACAAAAAAATATCTTGACGAAGGTAAACAGTTTGGCTTGATTGGAGGTGATCATTCATCACCTTTCGGCGCAATTAAAGCCTTTCTTGAACATTATCCCGAGATGAGTATTTTGCATGTGGATGCGCATGCGGATTTACGAAAAGCGTATGAAGGATTTGAAAATTCGCATGCATCGATTATGCAAAACGTTATTTCCAAAACGCCGTTGAAAAAACTGGTGCAAGTGGGTATTCGGGATTTTTGCGAGGATGAATTACATTTTATTAAAGAAAATAGTTCGCGAATTGTCACGTTTTTTGACGGAGATATTGTCGATCAAAAGATGAGTGGAAAAAATTTTTCGAGCGTTTGTGATGGCATCATCAGCCATTTGTCGAATGAAGTGTATGTTTCATTTGATATTGATGGGCTGGATCCTCGTTTTTGTCCGCATACGGGTACGCCGGTGCCAGGCGGTCTGGATTATACGGAGGCGCTTTATTTGTTGAAAAAAGTTGTGCTGTCAGGTCGAAAAATCATTGGTTTTGATTTGTGTGAAGTGTCGTTGGGAGAAAACAGCGCGAAGGATTTTGTTGATCCGGCAGCGGAATGGGATGCGAATGTGGGTGCGCGGTTGTTATACAAGCTCTGTGGATATACTCTTCGTTGATGTTTGGTTCTGATGGCAAGTGCTTCTTGCAAGTTACTGCATTTTAGCAGCAAGTTACTGCATTTTGCTGCATTTTACTGGAAGAAAGTACACAACTTGTTGATTATACTAACAAATTTTGACTTCATAAAAAATTTTTTCACACGAAATTTATATAACATATTGATTATACTAAAGTTTCTTTATTTCCTTGTTTGGGCCAATAGTAGATGTTTTTTTTGCAGAAAGGATAGTACGCAGGATGGTTCAAACTTCCTTTTTTCAAAAAAAAACCCCGCTGATCGCGGGGTTTCGTCAGTTAGCCGGGAGGAATTACATCATTCCGCCCATGCCTCCCATACCACCCATGCCGCCCATACCACCACCAGCGCCCATGCCGCCTTCACCTTCTTCTTTTGGAAGATCAGTGATCATGCATTCTGTGGTGATCATCATGCCGGAAACAGATGCAGCGTGTTGTAATGCTGTACGGGTTACCTTGGTAGGATCCAGGATGCCCATCTCGATCATGTCGCCGTATTCGCCGGTCGCTGCATTGAAACCAAAGTTTGCCTTGCCTTCCAAAACCTTGTTCACAATAACAGACGCTTCATAACCCGCGTTGGAAACGATTTGACGAAGTGGCGCTTCCAGTGCTTTACGTGTCAATTGAATTCCCATGTTCTGGCCATCGTTAGCACCTTTCAAATCCTTCAGTGTTTGAAGTACACGAATCAGTGCAACGCCACCACCAGGAACCACGCCTTCTTCAACCGCCGCACGTGTTGCATGCAATGCATCTTCAACGCGCGCTTTCTTTTCTTTCATTTCAATTTCAGAACCTGCGCCCACTTTGATAACCGCAACACCGCCAGCCAGTTTAGCAACGCGTTCCTGCAGTTTTTCACGATCATAATCAGAAGACGTATCAGCAATGCGTGCATTGATCTGCTGAATACGTGCCTTGATTTCAGTCGCATCACCCGCGCCATCAATAATGGTCGTGTTGTCCTTGCTGATATGAATGCGTTTCGCGGATCCGAGATCTTGCAATGTAGCCGATTCCAGTGTGCGTCCCACTTCTTCAGCAATCACTTGTGCTTTCGTTAATGTTGCGATGTCCTGCAGCATTTCCTTGCGACGATCGCCGAATCCAGGTGCCTTGACCGCGCAGACTTTTACAATGCCGCGCATGTGGTTAACAACCAGAGTTGCCAACGCTTCACCTTCCACATCTTCCGCCAGAATCAATAAGGAACGGCCTGCTTTTGCCACGCCTTCCAGAACCGGGAGTAAATCACGAATGTTTGAAATTTTCTTGTCAACGATCAGGATGAATGGATTTTCCAGATCTGCTGTCATGTTTTGCTGATTGGTAATGAAGTAAGGTGAGAGGTAACCACGATCAAACTGCATACCTTCAACGACATCCAGTTCGTTCAGAAAGCCGGAACCTTCTTCAACCGTAATAACGCCTTCCTTGCCCACTTTTGCCATGGCATCTGCAATGATACGGCCAATGGATTCATCGGAGTTCGCGGAAATGGTTCCCACTTGCGCGATCGCCTTGTCATCCTTGCAGGGAACGGATAATTTTTTCAATTCTTCCACAGCGGTTGTGACTGCTTTATCAATGCCGCGTTTCAGATCCATCGGGTTGAAGCCCGCTACAACAGCTTTCAAGCCTTCGACCAGAATTTGACGTGTTAATACAGTAGCGGTTGTGGTGCCATCGCCTGCTTCATCTGAAGTCTGGGAGGCCACTTCTTTAACCATCTGTGCGCCCATGTTCTTGAATTTGTCTTTGAATTCAATTTCTTTCGCAACGGAAACACCGTCTTTGGTAATGGTGGGAGCGCCATACGATTTATCAATAACCACGTTACGACCACGTGGGCCCATGGTGATCTGAACGGCATTGGCCAGTTCATTGACACCGGCCAGCATTAACTGGCGTGCTTCTTCAGCAAAACGTACATCTTTAGCTGCCATGATATAAAATCCTCTTTGATTGATTTGTTTAAAATTGAAATCAGTCTTCCAGTACGCCCATGATGTCTTCTTCACGCATCACGAGATATTCCTGTGTATCCAGTTTGATATTGGTGCCAGCGTATTTACCGAATAATACTTTATCGCCGACTTTAACCTGTAATGGCTGGACGGTGCCATCGACATAACGGCCTGTACCAATAGCAATAATGGTGCCCTGGATCGGCTTGTCCTTGTCAGCGGTGTCAGGAATGACGATTCCGCCTGCGGTTTTGGTTTCAATTTCACGTGGTTCTACAACAACGCGGTCGGATAATGGGCGAATTTTGCTGCTCATTTTACTCATCTATTAAATCTCCTTTGATTGATTTGCTTGCAACTATATGGGGATGAAATTGGCACTCTCAAGTGTGAAGTGCTAAATATATCGATTATTGAGGGAGAGTCAAGCGCAATCAATCTATGCTATTCTTGCAAACGGTTAGGTACCAGGCAGGAAATACAATGATAAAAACAGTTTTTATGGCAATGTTGACTCTTTTCCTGATGAATTCCGTTTCTCTCGCAGAAAGGTCGACACCTCTGCCGGTTGACAAGGCATTTGCCTTTTCGGTGTATGTGGATCAGAACAATCAGGTTGTCCTCGAGTGGAATATTGCCCCCGGCTATTATCTCTATCGTAATAAATTAAAATTTACGCCAACTTCGCGTAATCATATGGATATTGGCAGTATTCAGTTGCCAGTGGGCCAGCCTCGGCATGATATGTTACATGGTGATTATCAGGCTTATACCGGCTCTCTTAAAATTCCTCTTGTCAGTCTTCAGTCAAAAAAAGGTGTGCTGGATTTAACGATTGCCTGGCAGGGTTGTTCCAGCGCAGGATTTTGTTATACGCCGATTAAAAAATCCTTGAAAGTGGATTTGTCAGCGATCGCGATGCCGCAAAATCTGAGTCAATATGTGCAAACGGCGAGTGACACTCTGAAGCCTGCTGAATCGGATGATTATCTATCCGAATTTTTTAAGGGACGTCATTTTCCGGTGATTATTTTCAGTTTTTTAGGGTTGGGATTATTGCTGGCATTTACACCGTGCGTATTGCCCATGGTTCCGATTTTGTCGGGCATTATTGTGGGCCAGAGCCGCCAGAAAAATAAAAAAAAATCATTTTTTTTATCGCTCGCCTATGTGGCTGGCATGTCTATCACGTATGCCATTGCCGGCGTTGTCATCGCGCTGATTGGCAGTAATATTCAAGCGCAATTGCAACAACCGTGGATTATTATTTTATTCAGCGGTGTGTTTGTATTGTTGGCTCTGTCTTTATTTGGTTTTTATGAATTGCAGTTACCTTCCCGTTTCAGGCAGAAAATCACGGCGTTGAGTAACAAACAAAGTGGCGGCACGTATGTCGGCGTTTTTTTAATGGGATGTCTGTCGACTTTGATTGTTTCGCCGTGTGTGAGTGCGCCGCTGGTCGGAGTGCTTGCCTATATTGGTCAGACAGGTGATGTGTTGCTGGGGGCGCTTGCATTATGGGCGCTAGGTATCGGGATGGGGATTCCGCTGTTATTGATTGGAATTTCAGCCGATAGATTATTGCCGAAAGCCGGTTTATGGATGACGTGGGTTGAAAAAATATTTGGATTTGTCATGCTCGGCGTTGCGATCTGGATGTTGTCACGCCTGGTTCCGGACCATGCAATCTTTTTTAAAAAAATCCATTCAATGAATGAGTTTGAATCGCAATTGAGATTCGCCAGACAACATCATCAACCCGTATTACTGGATTTTTATGCTGACTGGTGTAATTCCTGTGTCATGATGGATCGCACGGTGTTTTCGCGTGAGGATGTGCAAAACGCATTGAAAAAAATAAAAGTATTACGCGCGGATCTCACTCAAAATACGGCCTTTGATCAAGCCATGTTAAAACGATTTCATATCGTTGGCCCGCCTGGTATTGTATTTTTTGATCATAACGGCCAGGAGTTGACATCACCCCGCATTATTGGTGAAGTGAATACAGAAGAATTTCTAGCGCAACTGACGAAGGTATCCTAACGTGGAAATTAATATTGCTTATCAAACACCGCATTTAACAACTGCAACCACTGGGCCGTTGCATTTACTCGAAAAACAGTTGCTGAATAAACAGCATGACATTGAGGAATGGTTTCAAACGCAATGGGAAAAAACACCTGCGCCTGTTTATGGTTCTGTTGATTTGCGCAATGCGGGATTTAAACTCGCGCCTGTGGATATGAATTTATTTCCTGCCGGGTTTAATAATTTAAATACAGATTTTTTACCGCTGTCTGTCGAAGCTGCAAAAGTCGCGATTACGAATGCTGTACCAAACGCTAAAAAAATTCTGCTGATTCCCGAAAATCACACGCGTAATTTGTATTATTGGGAAAACATTCGCGGTTTGTTGAATATTCTTGAGAGCGCCGGGTTTGAAATAAAAATCGGTTCATTGCTGCCGGATTATGAGTCACCCACGACGCTTGATTTGCCGAGCGGTCGAAAAATTCTGTTGCAAACGCTTTCGCGCGAGAAGGATATCGTCAAGGTCGGCGAGTTTGTTCCGGATGTGTTATTGCTAAATAATGATTTATTGGACGGTATTCCAGAGATTTTACAGAATGTGGCGCAGCCTGTGATTCCACCGGCAGAGCTTGGCTGGAGTCAGCGTTTGAAGTCAGGGCATTTTCAATATTATGCAAAAGTCAGTGAAGAATTCGCGAAACTGATTGATATGGATTCCTGGTTGATCGCACCGCTTTTTCGTCATTGCGGCGCGATTGATTTTATGAATAGAGAAGGCGAGGAATGTCTCGAAAAAAATGTCCGGGAACTTTTCGAGACGATTCATGAAAAATATCGACAATATAATATTGCGTGCAAGCCTTTTATTATTGTGAAGGCGGATGCCGGAACGTATGGCATGGGTGTGATGACAGTGCGTGATGTTCTTGAAATGAAATCATTGAATCGCAAGCAACGTACAAGTATGTCCAAAACAAAAAGCGGTCAACCGGTTCGAAGCGTGATTGTGCAGGAAGGTGTTTATACGTTCGAGACATGGGGACAACATAATTCAGTCGCGGAACCGGTTGTCTATATGTGGGGACAACGCGTTGTCGGTGGTTTTTATCGTGTGCACAAGGAGCGTGGCGTGGATGAAAATCTGAATGCGCCAGGCATGCATTTTGAGCCGCTGGCTTTTGCAAAAACGTGTCAACAGCCGAAGTCTCTGCAGGATGATTGTCAAAATCGTTTTTATGCGTACGGCGTGATTGCGCGATTGAGTATGCTCGCCGCAGCGCGTGAAATGCTGGAGCAACAAAAATGACAATAAAACTCGGTGTATTAATGGATTCGATCGCGACTATCCATTATAAAAAAGACAGTACGCTTGCCATGCTGTGGGAAGCCACACGTCGTGGCTATGACATTTTTTATTTCGAACAAAAAGATTTATTTTTAAAAAATAATACCGTATTCGCGAATGCAAAAATGTTAACTGTTTTTGTCAATCCCGACAAATGGTACGAAACGGATGAAGCACGTTGTATTCCACTCAGTCAGTTAAATGTGATTTTGATGCGCAAGGATCCGCCATTTGATCTGGAATATATTTATACGACTTATTTACTGGAACTGGCAGAGCGCGCCGGTGTTCGTGTTATAAACAAGCCGCAAGGTTTACGGGATGCAAATGAAAAAATGTTTACGGCATGGTTTCCGGACTGTTGCCCGCCGACGCTTGTGACACGCGATATGCAATTGATGCGGGGATTTCTGGAGGAGCATCGGGAAATTGTGTGCAAACCACTGGATGCGATGGGCGGCGCGATGGTATTTCGACTTGTCTTTACTGATGAAAATGCATCCGTTGTATTTGAGACATTAACACAACGCGGCACAAAAATGGCGATGGTGCAGCGTTATATTCCTGAAATAAAACAAGGTGATAAACGCATTTTGATGATTAACGGCGAACCTGTTTCGCACGTGCTTGCACGCATTCCCAAGCCTCATGAGTTGCGAGGAAATCTTGTTGCGGGTGCAGAGGGTGTTGCACAACCGTTGAGTGAGCGTGATCACTGGATTTGTCAAAAGGTCGGTCCGTTGCTTCGTGAAAAAGGCCTTTATTTTGCGGGACTTGACGTCATTGGTGATTATCTCACGGAAATTAATGTGACCAGTCCGACCTGTATTCGCGAACTGGATGATCAGACAGGATCTGTGATCAGCGTTCAATTTTTTAATTTTTTAGAGCAACTCTTAAGCCTTTCTTAAGCTTGATCTTGTATAAAGAAACATTACATGAAAATACAAGTCAATGGAGATGGCATTTATGGTAACGCTCGTAGCTTTACAGCAACAACTTCAACTTCAAAATTCAACCCTTCAGACAAGCCAGGATACAATTCAACAAAACCTCGCCTCTTCTGTTAAGCTCGAGGTAAAGGATGATGATTTTGTTGTTCTTGCCGATATGATGGTGAATAGTCCTGAATTAAAAAATATTCCTCAGGAAATGAAAACATTGCAAGACGAAAAAGCTGTTCTCGCGCAGCATGTGCAGGAAAGAAATCAGGTACTGAAAGAGTTGGGAGTCGAATTAAAAAAACCGCCTGCTGAAAAGGCGATTCTCGATAGAATTAAAAATGAATTAAATACATTGCTCACGCCACAAGGTAGCAAGGCGCCAGAATCCACGTTGGATGAGCTGCTTGGCCTGTCCGTAAAAAAGCTCAACCATGTTGAATTTAAAAAGAATTTTGATTTGATGTTAAAAAAGAAAATACACATCAATGGAAAAACTGTTTTGATTGGGAATTATATTGTTCTGCAAAAACTGGAGCAGGGAAAAAAATATTTTGGTCTGGTGGATGCTGCCAGTGTTTATCTTCCTGTATTTTCGTCCAAAGGAAAAGCACTGGCTGATCATGTTGTTCGGGAACAGAGATTTGAAAAGCAGTTGGGAGACTTGCAACAAAGTATCACTGATGATGAAGTAAAAGCGCAGCAACTGAATGAGCGTGTTACACAATTTCAAACACGTTGTGTTGCTGATATCAAAAGGCACGTGGATCAGGCTAAAGTTGCAGCTGAACAGGTAGTTGAAAAAATACAAAAGGCCAAAGAGTTTTTGGATGAAATCGAGGCTCTAAAAACGCAGGCAGAAAAAAAACTGGTGGCATATCTTGCATTGGATGAAAAAGCCAATCTGGTTGATTTCGCCGGAGAAATGGCACAAATTATTCAAGAGATAGAAAGTAAAAAAAGTAATGGCAATACGTTGAAAGCTGAGCAGGCAAGACGGTTGCTCACTGAGGCAACTGCCGAGTGTGTAAATAATCAGAGACAGTTTGGGCAAGCGGCTATTTGGAAACGGTTGCCGAAAAAAAACCTCAAGCAGCAAAACCGATTGGATAACTTGCCAGAAAAACTGGAAACGACCCTGGAAAATTTGCGCAAGCAAAAGGCGTTGCTTGATGCTCGAATTGAAGAAAAAAAACGAAAGGTGGAGAATGCAGTACGAGTTAAACCTCTTCCAGCCAATAACAATATCGCTGAAGCAGCGCGATATAAAACAGCAACAGATGAGTATCTGGAAAGATTGGCAGAGAGCATCCATAAACATTTGATATTGTTTAAAGAGTCAGCGGAAGCCATGTCGGAAGATCAATATCTGCTTGTGACGAGATGGCTTAAACTGGGGAATAAAACAGAGGTATCCGATGTTCTTCCGGCGTTAAAAAAAGCCTATTTATATGATGGAGATAAAACATTACAACAGGAAATTGATAAGGCGCTCATGCCAAACAAAAAAGATGAACAGCAGGAATCACTGAGAGACACATTGCATAAATACAGATTGATGACCGAGTTAAGTGCCGCGGCAGATGAGTCCAGCAAAAAATTTCTTGGCATACTGGCGAAAGATGAAAATAAGACACTGCTCGCGAAACGACGTGATAATTCTTTCATGTTGTGGGCTAAAAGTTGTGGCAAGGCAGTGGCTGCTGTTTTAGGTCTTCTGGATGCGACTTATGGTTTGCTTTTTTCATCCCATGGCAAAAATTTTGCGAAAGAATTTGGAAGAGTTCCCGAGCCTGTCATGCACAATGAAAAAGTGCGTCGTTCTCCATCACGTTCGGCAGGTGGTTAGCGGGAGAACGTTATGCTATTAAGGCAAGCATCACTGGAGACGCTCAACAATCGGCTTCTGCTAGTCAGAAGTCAATTGCTGAAAAAAGCAATGAAAGTGTATGGCGCGCTTGAAAAACTGCTAGCTGCTGTAGAAAGATTGCATGAAATGATCGAGGTCAATGAATACAGCACTTCCTTGTCGCCTGAGTATATTCACTCGCTGAAAAATGATCCTGCCATCAGTAGAGTGAGAGCCAGAGTTCAGGAGATTTCTGACAAAGTTGCACAGAGTGCTCTGGTTCAATTGGTGGAAAAAACCGCGCGTTTGATTGCTAGGTTTTCTGGCGATGAGCTTGTATCAAAGGCGCGGTTTCTGGATGCATTCAGAAATCCTGTTATCAAGCAAATACAGGAGACGGTTGATGCACATGAAACGAAACAATTCAGGGCTGGAAAAATCAAAACGTACACTCAGGCGCATGGAAAACATTTATATTTTCCAGGAATGTTTGAAGCAATGCCATTCCCTCTGTTGCTTCAATATGCAAATGAAGTGATGTGGGAAGCAAAAAATCACGAAGTATGGAAATCATTTCTGCAGAACACGACATTTGGCAAGCAAAGATTATCAGATTATATTCAGTGTGATTACTGGTACATCAGCAAAAAAGGTTACTATTTGACGATTGCGCCGGGTAAAGCGGCTTTTATTCAGGAGAAACTGGTTCCTGCAGAGGAAAAAGGATTTGCTGTGCATGTGAATGCGGTGGATGCATTGATGACAACTGTGGGGATTCAAGATGATCTGGAGCTTGAAGAGCAACTGGATCTCGGAGAAGCTGATTTACTCGATGAAATAAAATCCTGTCAGCGGGGTATTGAAACCTTGCATGGAAAGTTTCTGGAAGTGGCTCGTGTAGAAGTCGGAAATAATACGTATCTGTTAAACAAGCTTGATGAAGAGTTAAAGACACTGGGCAACAGGATTCAGGTTCTGGAAGATGAGACCAAAGCCTTGCAGCAATTGCTGGCAGAACAGGATATCTTGCTGGCCGACGTTGAAAATGTGCGATTGGGCGATGTTAAAAAATATGAAGACAGTGCACAAAAAATTCAGCAAAAAAATGGATTGATACAAGCGCGTCGAGAAGCGGTTGAAAATGCAAAACGGGTTGTCAGCGAATCTGTTCGCCTTGCAAAAATTTTTGATGAAGAAAAACAGGAAGGCACGCACCGGGGTACTCGATATGCAGAGATGAAAAATCGGTATTTGACAAATATGGATCCTGTATGCAAGAAAGCATTAAGTGATGCGGATCCTTTTTTGTTGCAGGCGGACAACACAAAAAATGTGAAATTCCTCACTTTTATTCAGCATCTGAAAAAATCACGACAGGAAGCGGTGGATCGTCAGCACAAGCTGGAAATATTACCCGAATATGCTCTGACTTATGTTCCGCTTGCCAGTCAATGCAACGAGCTTGAGCTCGCTTGCAACAGTCATATACGGTTGCGAACCCTGCTGGTACAAAAAAGCAAGGAAGTTTCTGCGACGATGAGTAGTCTGGAAGAGAAAGACGTTTCTTTGGAAAAACTGCAGAATAGCATGGCTTATTTTCATGCGCATGCTGTGCAAGGTGCGGAACTGAAAAAGAAACTGGATGAGAGTCGTGTAGCCACTGCCAAACGATTTGAAGCCATTGCTGAACAACAAAAAAAGGTGTCGCAACAAGTCAGGGACAGTAAAGGTTATCAGGAACTTGAAACCGGCATCGCTGCATCAAGAGAAAGTTTTCTTGCGAACGCGATTACTCAGGACATAGATGTTCAGTTGTTAATAAGTGCTCCTGCTACGCTTGGAAAAAAAATAAAGAGTAAGCAAAATCAATTGCTGAATCAGTTGCTGGATAAGCTCAATATTCTTTTCAATCATCACAATATGGAAGCGCTCTGGCAAACACCAGCAGGTTTCGTGATGTTTGGTCATGCGAAAGTCAATGTAGGTGCACAGGGGGTGCCTAGAATGATTTCAGTGCCTGTGGAAATTCATGATGCGATTGTTGCGCTCGGTCAAATCGTTGCCGGATCGTCTCAGGCTGATCAGACTCGAGTTGCGAGAGATGTTTGCCTAAAAATAAAAACCAGAATGAGTAAGTATGGAAAAGAAAAAAAACTTCTGACACCGGTTTATTTGGCAGTATGCGATTTTCTGGTGGGCAAGAATGATGATCTTGTTGTGACGGAAGAAAAACTGGCAAAATTAGCCAAAATAATAGATACTAAAGCCCCTTCATTAAATGCCTCGGTTTCACCT
>Ga0206942_1308_pt1 | contig 11637 bp, 12 predicted proteins | sample Alteio_BWOrgHeat_6_FD_153253 | JGI IMG/M metagenome (GOLD analysis project Ga0206942, IMG submission 153253) | Enriched cells from forest soil in Barre Woods Harvard Forest LTER site, Petersham, Massachusetts, United States -... | ecosystem: Environmental > Terrestrial > Soil > Temperate forest > O... | reverse complement strand
AGTTTTTAAAAAGCACTTTGAGCCTTGCTGCGTAGTCGGTCTGAGTCTCGCCAGGCTGCTGATCAGCCATCGGTCCCATGTCTTGCATCCAAGCCATTCGTGCGCGCATATATTCGCCAGAATTTCTGTCTGGCGCCTCAAGTTCCACTGAGCCTCAACATCACGTTGACGAGCAGTCATGCGTTCGTAGCGGACATGCGGATCGGCATCAATACCAACAATAATGCCACCCGCTACACGAACGGCCTCAGCCTCTCCCATGGAACGAAGACCGGAAATAACTGCACCGGGTAACTGCTGGGCACGGGCTTGTAGAATACAGAGCTCGACCAGAGCTGCTGGGTTGACTTGAGTGCGAAGATAGTTGGCTACGAAGTATAACTGATCGCGTGCAGGGTTAAAATCTGGCGCAAGCTTATATGCCTGGCGAGTGATAACTCTCAAAAAATCCCCACTTGATAGATTTTGTAGACCAAATATCTGACTTATAAGGTTTGCGGCAGTATCCTTACCCGCACCTGCAGTTCCAGCCACCCCAATAAGACGCATTTTTTGATTCATATCTCTATTCTATACGATATGCTATGTTTTCCTATATCAACCGCTACAAAACCAGGATGGATTCATCTGAAAAAGAGCTGGCATGGCTACAAAAAGGAGAAAAACAAAAATCACTTTTAGCTTATCGCCATGCCAGACGGGCTAGAGTGTAACAAAGGTTCCGTGGCCTTACAAGAGGCCGCTTTACTGCTTCGTAAAAGCTTATGCGCCAGTCAGAACGATCTTCAGATACGGAGATATAGTCTCATTTTCTCTTACTCATTACATTTTTATTATATTACCGGGATCTCCATTACAAAAAGATTCATTAAGACTACTGCATATCCGTAAAATAGCTGGTAATATCCACCGACATGGTGACGTCGCTGCCGTTATAACCATAGCGCTTATAAGATAAATATGTTATAATTAACATTATGACAAGCCCGGACATTGGTACACCTCCTACCCCTGAAACGGATATAGATCCTGTCCAGTTAGCGGCGGCATATGCCGATGTTGTTGCGGATTTCCCGGAACGAGCAAACTATGCGCCGCTTATCCAACTTGGGTGGGTCTCGCGAGCCCACGACGAGCAAGGTAATCAAGCGTGGCATGGTGCCGACCCGACGACGGGGACGATGAAACGAATAGATAGCCTGACCGGCGTATCTCCTTCGCAGTTCGTGCCGCAAACGCTTATGGATCTCTACACCAGACCCCATGAAGCAGTGAAAGACCCATGGAATATACCGCATAGTTCAGAGAATGCCTATATTAGTATAAAGCAACACCACAGCCTTGAGTCGCAGCCGGAAGTCGGTGAGGCCGCCGTGATCCGCGGCTGTGGGCAGACGGCTGTCTTTTTTATAGGTTATGGCGGTGAAAGGCGTAATGGGATACAGGCATTCTTTATGCCAGGCGAAGGATGGAGTCTAGCTCAGATAGTAGGCCTTGCAGAGCAAACTTTTCTAGACGACTTCGCCGACATTACACGCGGGCAGGCAATAAAACCTTTTGGCGAGATAAGGATCACTCCAGAACAAGTAGGAGTTCCCTTCCGAGAAGGTATGTCTATGGAATACCAGGGTGTGGGGGCGGAACGCACTAAACAACCAACCGCTAAGATTGTCTCCTCACAGGGATCGATACCATCTTCAGGGGCGCCAAGACTGATGCCAATTGCTGGCATATCGGCACCGACTGGGGACTTATGGTATCCGGCGCCACCTGCACCCTCAGCTGAACGAGCTACAGATCAACGCGGTATTAGTGTACCTGGAGCCGTAGGAGAAGTAGCGATTGATGTACAGTCATACTTGCCAAAGCATAGGCGGTGATAAACTTACTTAGGCTACCTATCCAATTATCACTTGATATAATCGTGGAGCTTGCGCGCATCCTTATGCTTGCGGAGCTTGGCAAGAGCCTTGGCCTCAATTTGACGTATACGCTCACGCGTAACACTAAACTCCTGCCCTACTTCTTCTAATGTATGCTGTTTGCCATCTTCTAGGCCGAAACGAAGCTTAATGATCTTTTGCTCGCGCTCAGTAAGGGCTGCAAGCATGTCCTTCACCTGTTCTTTGAGTAACTGATTAGTTGCAGATTCTTCTGGGCTAATCGTGTCTTCGTCTTCAATGAAATCTGCTAGCACCGACTCCTCTTCATCGTCACGAATACTAGCATCGAGACTCGAGATGTCCTGCTTAATCTTCATGATATGCTCAACCTTGTCGACTTCAATCTCCATAGCTGCGGCAATTTCTTCGTTGGTAGGCTCACGATTGAGCTCTTGCGTGAGGCGACGCTGCGTGCGAAGCAGTTTGTTGATCGTTTCTACCATGTGTACGGGAATACGAATAGTACGTGCCTGGTCGGCAATAGCACGAGTAATAGCCTGTCGAATCCACCAGGTTGCATAGGTACTAAATTTAAAGCCCTTGTCTGGGTCGAACTTCTCTACTGCGCGGAGCAAACCGGTATTACCTTCTTGAATTAAATCGAGTAAGTCAAGACCGCGTCCAACGTAGCGTTTAGCAATTGACACAACCAGACGCATGTTTGCCTCTGCCATCTTGTCCTTGGCGTCCTTATCCCCAGCCACAACACGCTTAGCAAGAGCGAGCTCTTCCTCCGCAGATAAAAGAGGGATCTTTCCAATCTCACGAAGATATAGACGAACTGAGTCATCGGCGATGTCATCAAGATAGTGTTGGTCTTCGGTAATAGCTTCTTCGCTATCTTCCGTAGCCCATTCATCGCTCAGCTCAACCGGTTCCTCACTGTCTAAGGTAGGCGCTGATGATGTGACTTGGACATTCATGTCGGCAAGTTCTGTATACAGCTTATCTAAGATGTCAGCATTATCCGGCGTATCTGCAATTGCGTTGGTGATATCACGCTGATCAATTTGGCCAGCTTTCTTAGCCTTAGCAACGAGATCATTTTTCGCCTGCTCTAAATCGACTGGCGCATCAGACTTTGCTGGGGGAGTTGGTTGTTTTTGCTTCTTTGGCATTTAAGCACCTCCTTGGTGAGATTTTAATAAATTATTGAGTTTGTTGGCGGCTTCCATGAGTTGCGTTGATCGTATCTCATCAGCTGTTTCTAGTTCACGGGCAATCCGCTGTTTTTGCATTTTGACATATCGATCTATCAGATTGGCCTGCAATCGAGCCGCTTCGTATTGAAGTTCGGAAATCTCGAGGTCCTGATAGAGTTCTTCAAACAATAATAACAACATTTTACCATAATCTGCTAGAGAACGCCACGCCGCTGGGGTCTTAGGACCAGCAACAAAGTCAGGATGTTCATGCAAAAAGGCCAGTAACTCCCGCGCGCGTTCCTCGACAAGCATTTGAGACTTTATAGGCTCAAGGTACCCACGAAGCTTCGGCTGTAGAAGTGTTAAGGCTAGCAAATGATTTTCCGTTCTAATAAGATCTTGGGCACCTTTATCTAATGGTAACCTTACCACTCTCTTTATAGGAGTCTTCGGTGGCCCCGCAGGGACACTGTGAAGCTTTCCAAGCAATGCTTCTCGACTCACCGTAATGAGTTCGGCAACTACACCAACATAGTGCTCTTGCTCTACGGGATCCTGTAGATTACGAACTACTGCGAGGATGATGTCGCTGAACTGACGTTTGCCTTGAGCGCTCTGTATATCTAGCTCTTTAGCATACCGCTCAATAAGCCAATCAAGCGCATATTGCGGTTTCTCAACTACATCTCGCCACTTTTGGACATCCTGTTTGATAAGCTCATCAGGATCTTTACCAGTCGGTATGGTAATAATTCCAAGCGAGGCTCCTACCTTACTGGCAATTGGTATGGCGCGTTCCGTAGCATTCAACCCCGCCTTGTCTGCATCGAAGCTAAGTCGTATATCACCCGTAAAACGGCTCAAAACTTTTAAGTGCTGGTCGGTTAATGCGGTCCCGGCTGTAGCGACAACCTGATGAACTCCCGCTTGATGGCTTGCTATAACATCAAGATTGCCCTCTGCTATAACTGCATATTTTAATTTGCGAATAGATTCTTTAGCTAGATGCAGTCCATAGACGTGTCGTGATTTATCGTAAAGCAATGTTTGTGGAGTATTGATGTATTTAGGTGCGTTGGGGTCGTCAATCAACAAACGAGCCGTAAAACCGATGACTTGCCCCTGAGCGTCCTGCAGGGGGATCATCAAGCGACCGCGGAACATGTCGCCTATGCCACGAGTTCGCTGCGCGCTTAAACCTGCCCCCTTAATCTCTTTATCTGAAAAACCTTTTTTTCGTAAAAAATCACAGAGCGCATCGCCAGTATTTGGACTGTAGCCAAGACGCCACATGAGGGCTGTCTCTTTAGTAAAAAGCCGCTTTTTAAAAACATATTCTAGGGCAAGCTGACTGCGGCTGAATTGTACTTGATAGAACTTTGCAGCAAGTTCAAGAGCCTGACGTGACCGCTCTTTCTCTTTACCGTGAGCGTCTGAGTGGCCTCTGTATTGCTCAAGGTCAATACCTGCTTTACGTGCTAGTATTTCAAGTACCCCTTTAAAATCAAGGCCTTCCACCTCCATAACAAAGCTGAACATATCTCCACCTTTGCCACTCGAAAAGTCATGCCAGATCTGTTTTTCAGGGCTAACCATAAAGCTAGGGCTCCGTTCATTGGTGAACGGACTCAAGCCTTTAAAATTACGCCCTGAACGCTTAAGCTCAACGTATTGACCGACAACATCTTCTATACTCAGACGACTCTTTATATCCTCAACAGCATCCATTACTCATTATTGTACGCTATAGCACCTCTGTAATAGAATTAACCCACTTCTTGTGGTCATGTTCTTCTATATTGCCTCACGAGAAGCAGCAGGAAGCGTAGGTATGCCACTCAAAATATTCTTCAGGTACCAAAGATATTCTTCCCTTGTCAGTGGGCGATGCGAGTCAGTATTGCGTCTTTTGTTTGCAAGAACAAATGCTCCATCGTCGACTTCTGGATTATACACAAAATCATATTCAGACAATGATAGTCTTGCGGAATACAAGCAGCATATGGTTACATTGAATGTATGAATCCCCAGCAGCAGGGCTATAGTGCACCGCCTCCAGCAAGCAATCCGTACGATTTTATCGTAACCCCAGGAAAACCACCCAAGAAGAAAATAATGGGGTCTAATGACTCGTTCGTGGCGAAACTTGTCCTTATTGTGGGCGGTACCGTCATACTCATGATCGTAATCGCGGTTGTTGTGAACCTCCTTATAGGCGGCAAGACAAATGTCACCGACCTGATAGCCATAGCCGAAACTCAGCAAGAAATTATACGTGTGGCGACTAAGAATACCACCGCAACCGATCCAACAGTTATAGGCGTGGGTCTCAATACACAACTGGTCCTCACCACTCAGCAGCAAAAACTAATTACCTACCTTCAGACTCGTGGAGCAAAGATTGGTGCCAGTACTCTAGCATCAAAAAAGAATGCCACCACAGATCAACAGTTGCAACAAGCCACGGCTGCCAACAATTTTGACAATGTATTCTCCCAGATTAACATACAGGAACTGCAAGGCTACGTTTCTTCGCTTAAAACATCTTACATAAACGCTACAAGTACTAAAGAAAAGACGATATTGGCAACCGATTACAACCAAGCACAACTATTGCTAAAACAGTGGCCTGCACCGCAACAAGCTACATCCCCGTAACAAGTTGGTAAGAGTGACGGATTAAATCCTGTATTTCTTGCCAATCCAGCTGGCCGGTTAGTAACACCGTATTCCAATGTTTCTTATTGAGATGGTAGCCAGGCATCACGCTCTCATATTTTTCACGCAGGTGCTGTGCGAGTTGGGGATCACACTTTAGGCTAATGTCTACCGGATCACTGCCCTCTTTCACAAGTGCAAACATTTTATCTCCAACCTTATATACAGCAACCCCTTCACCAAAAGGATAGTCCAAACGAGTATTAGGCATACTGAGTAAGTACGTCTCTAATTCCTTATGCGTGATCATAACACCTACTCTACCACGTCAAGAATTGCGGGAATATCTTGAACAATATAATCAGCACCAGCATCGATGAGCGGGGCCGAGTTATCTTGCCCATGGGCGACGCCTATACTGCGGAATAGCTTGGCTTCTTTTGCGAGTAATATATCGGCGTGTGCATGGCTGACTAATATACTTTCGTACGCTTCAGCTCCAAGCAGCGATAATAAATGCTGCAGCCCGGTGCTCGCTTTTGGCTCAAGTGTTTGGTCAGCGCAAAGTACGTTAGTAAAATGCTTTCGGATGCCCGCTTCATCAAGACGCACAAGAATACGATGATCATGATTACTAATACCGCCAATAACTATACCTAGGCGCTTTAGGATATCGAGCAACTCAACAGTACCATCATGAAGCTTCTGTTCGGCTGTAAAGATTGTATGGTCAAGGTCAAAAATGATCGCACGCATATTGCACAAAACTCACTAACATGACATATTATACTCCCTTACAGAGGTAACGTAAAGTCTAAGCTGTATTCATAAGAGAGGTAACCACTGATGATAACTCCATGAGGTCATCTACAATATAGCTAGCTCCAGCCTCTTGTAGTTGACCCCTAGTACTCACGCCATGTGTCACACCAATAGTTGCAAGCGCTCCGCTATTCCGTCCAACGCCGATATCAGCTATTGTATCGCCTACCATTACTGCTTCTTCAGGGCGAACCCCACACTCGCTTGTAGCCAGTAGAAACCCCTCAGGATCAGGCTTAGGGTTATGAGTGCGTCCGGCATGCACGATACTTGAAAAATAGTCGATGACCCCGTGATGGCGTAATAAATCATAGACGCGGTGGTCTCCGCCGGTTAATAAGGCAAGCTTCAATCCTTTATCACACAACTGTTTTAACATGTCATCCAAATGAGCAAAAGCCGAGGCATCGGTCATGTGGGCAAGTAGATACTCGCCATTGGCAACTAGCATAGCCGCGTGGTCCTTACCTGGTTGCATATCTTCGAACATCTGGGGTAGAGATCTACCCTGCTTCACTACAGCGTTAAATATGCTTGGGCTTGGTGGCGTACCGCCATGGCGCTTTGCGGCATACACGTGAGCATCGTAGAATAGCTGAACGCTGTTAAGTAATGTGCCGTCGGAATCAAAAATAACTGCTTTAAGCGTCATGCGTATGCAACCACTCCAAATAGTACTGTAGCTCAGCAATGCTTGCCTGGATGTCATCAAAAGCACGATGCACTTCCTTCTTTTCGAATTCGACACCATATCGCCCTTGCATAAAAACCTTGAGAGCGCTCACATCGAGCATACGATAATGGAGGCGCAAATCTAGCTGTGGCCACCAGTGTTTGATGAAATTGCGGTCATTATGTATGGAGTTACCTCCAAGAATTGCTGGTTCATGGCCAAAATGGGACTCAACAAGTGCAATAAGCTGACGCTCGACTTCGCCGAGAGATAACCCATCGTCGAGCCTGTTAAGGAAATCGTCGCGATTTTCTGGGTATTGTTTCCACCAGGTATTGAGTTGCATGCGTTCCGCAACTGTTTCACGTTTATGACTTACACGAGCTTCATAGCTGCCGAGCGTTTTAAAGTTAAAATCAGTTATCTCGGCTGCGACCTCGAGGATCACGTCCTTATTTGGCTCTAAGCCAGTCATCTCTAGATCAACCCAGAGTACTTTAGTTGGAATAGCGTGCTTATCTATCATATGTCGCCATTATAACCCCTAAGGAAGGAGGAATGTTAATAATACCCACCCCCCACTTTCTTGACCCATAAAAAGCGATGCATCGGATGGGCTCTGGCGGTCGTCATCTGTGGAAGAAGCATCCCACTTGGCCGTAGAGCAAACTATGAAGGTTAGCGGAGTTACAGCCGCAGTATCTAATTCCTTATAGTTTATCTCTTGGGTAAAAATTCCAGAGCAGCCGAATTTATACAAAACCGCTGGCCAGTCGGCTGGTCTGGCGCATCGTCGAATACGTGACCAAGATGCCCGCCACAGTTAGCACAGGTCACTTCAACGCGCTGCATGCCAAGGGTATCATCAGGGGTGAGTATTACAGAGCCCTTCTTAGCATCATAGAAACTCGGCCAGCCGCAATCGGCTTCAAACTTAGTGTTTGAATCGAATAAAACATTGCCGCATGCTGCACATGTATAGCTACCGGCTTTATCGTTGTACAAAAGTTTGCCAGTGAATGGAGCCTCAGTACCCTTCCCTCGAAGTATTTCGTACTGTTCAGGAGTTAATTTCTTCTTCCATTCAGCATCAGTAAGATCCATTTTTGACATAAGCCACCCTCTCTTTTTAGGAGCACTACTTTTTCTTCGCTAACTTGTCGAGCTGGAAAAACTTAAAGATAGCATAGATGATAAACGCGACGACGACGAACTCGAATAATGAATAAGCTATGTTGCCCCAGGCTATAGCTATAGAAGCGTCGTGACCAACGTGCACACTCCAAACTTGAGATACCAGGCTCTTCTGATTTGGCAGGATGAGTTGTGTGAGGGGTAATACAAGCCCGCTGGTAATACTATCAACAACCGCTTTAAGCTGTGTGCCAAGAACGAGACCAATACCGATGCCTATAACGCTCTGATCGCGTAAAAAGTTACTGAAACCGCTCAGGTGTTTACTGACCTGACGCGTAATAACATCATTAACAACTTCGGCTTGAGCAACTGTACCGAGATTGCGAAGCTTGGTGGCGACCTCACGCTCTTCGCGCCGCTTTTTCTTTTTTTCCTCAGTGAGCTTATCTTCAGCCATAGTAACTTCTATTGTATACCCTTTACATTTTGTCTGGCGCAGTAATGCCTAAGAGATTGAGGCCACTCTGAAGTACCTGAGCGTAGAGTTCAACTAGTTTAAGACGAACAGGCTCTCGGGTATCGCCAACGATCTTTGCGAGTTCATAAAAACGATTAAAGGCTTGGGCGAGTTCATATAAATAAATAGCAACGTGGTGTGGTAAAAGATCGTGGACCGCCTTTTCTAAGACCTCGGGATACTCGCTAATTTTCCGAGCTAGAGGACGTTCATACTCATCCAAATCCTGTAGTTCCGACGGGTGGCTACTAGCCTTTGCAAGGACACTACGTGCCCGAGCATGAGCATACTGAAGATACGGGCCACTATTCCCTTCGAGACTAACTGATTCTGCGGGATCATAAATGACATCCGGACCAACTCGTTGTTTTAGAAAAGCGTACTTTACTGCGCCAAGTACTGCTTGCTCGTCTTCACGGCCAGTAGCCTCTCTGTTTGCTTCATCTGCAGCCTGTAATACATCAACCGCGCGAAAAAAATTACCCTTACGTGAGCTCATTTTAACGCCACCCCGCAACTTTAGCTGGCCATGAGTCAGATGAGTCGTACGCCGCACGAGCTCCGGTTCGAATTGTTCAATACTTTTTAGTACAACCTTCATATATTCAACAATGTCGTTGCCCGTGATAATAATTGTCCGGTCAAAGTGATAATCCCGCCACTTTGACATGATAAGACCGACATCTTTTGCTTCATACGTTGGTAGCCCGTTTGAATTAATGAAAACCCTGGTATGCAGCCCATATGGCTCACCTCTAAAAACGATGGCGCCATCGCTTTCTTCGTATACCCCGCGTTTTAGCTGCTCTTTAACGGTCTGAATTCCAAGCGGAGCCGTCTCACTCTCTGGGTAATATTTTTCAAAATGCGTACCAATACGCGCGTAGAATGCATCGAAATAGTCATAACTCCACTGACGACAGGTCCAGTATATTTGGGCAAACGCTGATTCATGGTCATTATCAGCGACGATTTGATATACCCGTTTATTGAGCTCAATAATGGCTTGTTTGTCTTGCTCGTTGTCTTCGTATGCGTTTGTACCGACGACGTAACGCTTTGCCATCCACTCTGAACGTTCCGCTACAGCAATCTTAGCGAGCAAATTGGGATGTTCACCTCCGAGTTCTTGCATGATTGCCCACATCGTTTTACCAACGTGAAGACCGACGTCGCCACCAAAATTTACCCGATGCACGTCAGCACCAGCTGAGACAAGTAGATTCGCAACGCTTTCGCCAAAAATAGTCTGATATAAATGGCCAGCATGCAGCACCTTAAATGGATTCGGATCTGAATATTCAAGCACCACTTGTTGACCCTTGTATGCATCTGGCTTTTGTAAAGGCGCTAGGCTTGCTGCTGCACCAAGAGCGTGATCACTCAAAGTTAGATTTATGAAACCTGGACCGGCAATAGTTATGTCTTTAACCATGTCGCCATAATCTCCACGAAGTGCTTCAACGAGTTGCTCGGCAATTTCGCGTGGCGGCCTTCCTAAATGTCCGGCGAGTTGGAGGGCAACATTAGTGGCATAATCGCCGAATTGTGGCTCGGGGCGCGTTAACTCAACTGACAGTTCTATTTCAAATAACCGTCGTATAGTCCCGGCTAGTATATCTCGCATCTTTTGCATAACAGAGGCTATTATACCAGATCACTCTGATGTCTTCAGTTGGCGCGCCGTCTTTAAGGCATACCATACAGCTATATAAATGCTGCCTATAAGCAAGCTAAAACCAAAGGTTATCGAAAACATGTCAGAATGTGACGCAGGATGTAATAAGCCGTCGGATACGTCAAACAAGATACTTGCTGGATTCAACAATACGTCCCAAGTATTCCATCTTAGATCGCGGCCCAGATAAATAGCATAGCTCGTGAGAAGAACGATTGCCGTAAACATCACCCATGATCCCTGAAGAGTCATGCGTTTACGCAGCTCCATATGAATGGTATATAAACTTACAAGCCCGAGTATAAATGCATTTAATATAAAACTACTGAACATAATAACGTCATATAACAAGCTGCTAGGCGCAACCTGTTGCAGGTGGATATAGTCACTGATCATGTAGAACGTATTCGGTAGAAAGCCAAGCCAGAATAGTGTCAGAATAAACGTTGGCCAGCTTGACCAAACGTGAGTACGAAGCATCCGTACTATCCCAAGAGTTAGTACAAGCGGTATCCAGGCTAATGAAAGGTTATAAATAAGGTAATCAAAAGCAAAGCTATGATTACTGATCGCACCAATCACAAAAAGTAGGATACTAGCGAGACTTGAACAGCCTAACGCCAATCCAAAACGAGCGCGTGTCGTCAGATACCACCTCATATGCTTCTATTATATCAGCTGCTGCACTATCCTCGCTCTCTACTGCTGCCACCTAAACTACACTATGTTTTAGGATATTTGGGGGAAACCTTAAGGGCAGTCAACAACAGGTTGGTATGAACAGCATTTGACTCATGTATACTTAAGTGTTATAATTAACACTATATGGAAACCCCTGGTCAATTACCTCGTACATGGGCCGCCACTCCCGATCTTGGTGGCATAGCAAGCCGTGCGCATTGGGCTGCAGCTAATAGAGCAGCACTTACAGATCCCGCCTACTGGTCCCCTGCCCCCGAAGGGACAGAACCAACAGAAAAATACCCTGATAGTCATTACCTTGGATTTGAGTTTGAAGAAGGTAGCGCTACAGAATTAGATGCAGTGGTTGACTTGAGAGAGCG
>Ga0206942_1306_pt1 | contig 11643 bp, 10 predicted proteins | sample Alteio_BWOrgHeat_6_FD_153253 | JGI IMG/M metagenome (GOLD analysis project Ga0206942, IMG submission 153253) | Enriched cells from forest soil in Barre Woods Harvard Forest LTER site, Petersham, Massachusetts, United States -... | ecosystem: Environmental > Terrestrial > Soil > Temperate forest > O... | reverse complement strand
TTTCAGAATAATCGTCTCAACCCGATCCGGGCCCGTTGAAATAATATCAATCGGTATTCCTGCTAGCTTCTCAACGCGTCGCAAATAATCTTGCGCATTTTTCGGCAGTTTTTCGAATGTTTTAACGCCAAAGGTCGATTCATTCCAGCCTGGGAAGTCTTCATAAACCGGTTCGCAAGCGGCAAGTTCTGCGGCATCTGTCGGCATCTCGGTGATTGTCTGTCCATGTAAACGGTATGCCGTGCAGACACGTACCTTTTCCAGACCGTCCAGCACATCCAGTTTGGTCACGCATAATCCGGAAAAACTGCTGAGCTGAATCGAACGACGTAAAATAACCAGATCCAGCCAGCCACAACGTCTTGGACGTCCGGTGACTGAGCCAAATTCATTACCACGTTCCGCCAAACGTTTACCGATCTCATCATGCAGTTCTGTTGGAAAAGGACCTGCACCCACACGCGTGGTGTAAGCTTTCATAATGCCCAGCACATAATCAAAATACAGCGGTCCGAACCCGCTGCCTGCACTCGCGGCCCCAGCTACTGTATTGGAAGAAGTGACGTAAGGGTAAGTGCCATGATCAATATCAAGCAATGTTCCCTGTGCGCCTTCAAACAGGATATTGCTGCCTTTTGCGCGATGTTCTGCGAGTAATGCGGGAACATCACCTCGCATTGGGCGTAATTGCGGAACGAGCGCGAGTGTCGCATCACGCACCTGATGAAAATCAACCGGATCGTGGCGGTGATAGTGTTCTAGAATAAAATTATGATAATCGAGTACTTCTTCCAGCTTTTCGCTGAATTTTTTTTCATCGAACAAATCACCCAGTCGTAATGCACGACGCGCGACTTTATCTTCATAGGCTGGACCAATACCGCGGCCGGTTGTGCCAATGGCTGCCTTGCCTTTTGCTTTTTCACGCGCCTGATCCAGTGCAACATGATAGGGTAATATCAACGTGCACGCATCACTGATACGCAGACGTTCTGTTACATGGACACCGTTGCGTTCAAGCTCGGCTATTTCCTGTAATAATGCGGTAGGTGATAACACCACGCCATTACCAATCAGACACACGACATTTTCATGCAAAATACCCGATGGAATGAGGCGTAAAACTGTTTTTTTGCCATCAATCACCAGCGTATGACCTGCGTTGTGGCCACCCTGAAAACGTGTGACAACCGATGCCTGATCCATCAGGAGATCAACCACTTTACCTTTGCCTTCATCGCCCCATTGGGCACCCAGAATAATAAGATTTTTACCCATTGATTTTTTCACTCATGTTGATGGCGTATTGATAATTACCAGTGCTGTGTCAAATAATTTTTTGTGCATTGACTCGCTCCAAACGCGCCATCCATGGCGCTTCAAATTGCATCCTGCAATTTAGTCGCTCTGTCAACGCACAAAAACTTAGTTGACAGGCCCTATTTCTTGTTAACCGAGCCTGCGCCCGCATTATGAAAATAAGTAAAGAATTGCCCTTCCGGTTTTAATACCAGAATATCGGTTTTTTTCGCAAAACTGTTTTCATACGCTTGCAAGCTTCGATAAAAAGCATAAAAACCCGGATTGGACGCATAAGCCTGTGCATAGATTTGTGCTGCATCAAAATCGCCTTTGGCACGAATCGATGCGCCTTGCATTAACGCTTGCGCCTTGATCACAGTGACTTTCTGATCGGCCAGTGCTTTAATTTCTTCTGATTTTTCTATTCCTTCCGCGCGTTTCGCTTCCGCAAACTGTTTGCGCTCTGTTTCCATTCGTCGAAAAACAGAATCCATAACATCGCGCGGCAAGGTGATTTGCTGGATGCGAACATCCACCACATTAATACCTTGATCTTTGCCGACGTTATTGGCCTGTTCGCGTATCGCCGCCATGAGGCTCGCACGACCGACTGAAATCACCTGGTCACTGCTACGTCGGCCATATTCCGCCCGCACAATGTCATTCAGACGCTGTTCCAGTAATGTTTCTGCCCAGTTAATACTGCCACCGGTACTGGTATAAAATCGGGCGAGATTATTGATATGCCATTTCGCAAAGTATTCAACCACCAGATACGTTTGTTCTTTTGTTACGACCGTCAGCGACCTTGAACCGGTGGCGGACAGTTCCTGCATACGCATATCAAACAGTCGCAGGCTATCAATGAAGGGAATTTTGACGTGCAGCCCGGGGCGCAATACTTTTGGTTCACCTTTGGAGACGTTGACGATCTTGCCGAGTCGTAAAATCAGTGCGGCATAGCCTTCCTGCACGGTAAAAAAACTCAAACTGGCTATTAGTAAAATAACGGCGGCGAGTACCGCTGCAGCAAGTCGGTGAGGAGTCATGGTTTATCTCCCTGTTCTGTTTCTTTTTGCTTAAGTAATTTATCCAGTGGTAAATACAGGAGGTTATTTCCTGCATTGACATCTACCAGTATCTTGGTTGTTTTTTGTAAAATACTCTGTAATGTATCGAGATACATTCGTTCGCGCGTGACTTCCGGCGAGGTCAAATATGTTTTTAACACCGCGCCGTAGCGTGCCACATTGGCTTGTGCTTCCAGTACGACCTGTTGCTGATAACCCGTTGCATCTGCCATGGTGCGCGCTGCATTTCCCTGCGCGATCGGCACGACTTTGCTCGCATAGGCTTGCGCTTGCTGAATGTAGGTTGAGCGATCCTGGTCTGCACGATTTACATCATTAAATGCGGCGCGCACCTGATCGGGCGCCTGTACTTTACGCAATGTCACAGCGATGACGTCGAGACCCGAATTATAATTTTTCAGGACTTGTCTGGTTCGTTCAAGTACCGCAGAACTCAAAAATTCCCGACCCGTTGTCAGTGAATCATCCAGCTTCATGGTGCCAATGACATCGGACAAGGCGCCTGATGCGACCTGCTGAATGGTATCGTCCGGATTCACAATATTAAACAGGTAGGCTTGCGGATCATTGATGCGATATTGCACATTCAATTCAACATTCACGAGATTCTTGGATTGGTCAGCGGTGCCCGATGCTTTTTTCGGATTATCCACCTGGATCACCTGAGTCGGCAAATCATTCTGATCGGATGATTTCGTCAGAAAATCGCCTTGTAATGAAAATGAAAAAATCTTTTGAACATCCACCGTATAGCGGGTTTCAATGAAACGTGCGAACCAGTGGAGTCCGGGCTGCAATGTTTCGGTATATTTGCCTAATCGTAAAATAACCTCTTCTTCCGCTGGATTAACAATAAATAAACCGGATAAAAACCAGAGGATGAACAATCCGCCGAGCACGAGACTTAAGACATATTTCGTTTCTCTCGAGGCGGATGGTTGCCAGCTGCCACTGCCATTTCCTTTTGAGTTGCTGAAGAATGCGCGCAATTTGCGAATGAAATTCGCCAGAATTTTATCTAGATCCGGGGGGCCTTGATCCCGCTTGCCATTCCAGGGATCCTGATTGTTATTCTTGTTGTTACCGGGCTCGTTCCACGGCATAGGCTTGCTCCAGTTAAATGGGAATTTTAGAGTGCTGCGCCCTGATACGCAACCTAAAGCTTGTCTATCAATCGTTCCCAGTCTCTCTTCGGTAAACGAACCAAAAGATGGCAATGACCTTCTTCGTCCATCCGCTCTGAGATCACAGCGCCTGATTGATAGAGTTCAGCGCGTAATTTTGCTTTTTCAGGTGGCAAAATCACCGTGTTCTGCACGATGTCCTTGCAGAGCGATCGGGCGATAGCCTTTGTCAGTTCGTCCATGCCCGAACCCGTCAGGGCGGAAACGCGTGTTCGTATGACTTCATCAGGCGACGCATAATCGGTACCTTCCGTCATGTTCTTACAAAGATCGATCTTGTTATAGACCAAAATTTGCGGGACAGTGGCTGCGCCAATACTTTCCAGTACAGCATCGACTTCTGTTCTGTTGGAACGTTTGTCTTCATCTTGCGCATCGATCACATGCAATAACAAATCGGCTTCGCACACTTCCTGTAGAGTCGCATGAAACGCATTGACCAGATCATGGGGTAAATGACGAATAAACCCTACCGTATCCGCCAAAATCACAGGACCCACTTCGGGCAGTTCAACGCGCCGCAGTGTTGGGTCTAACGTTGCAAACAAACGATGGGCGGTATAGACCTCTGATCCTGTCAGTCGGTTGAAGAGAGTTGATTTACCCGCATTGGTATAACCGACCAGCGCAACAGTAGGCACTTCTGCCCGTTTACGTGCCCGACGACCCTGTTCACGTTGCTTGCGGACCCGGATCAGGCGATTTGTCACAAATTTGATGCGTGTTCGAATCAGTCGGCGATCGGTTTCCAGCTGGGTTTCGCCAGGTCCGCGTAATCCTATTCCACCACGCTGCCTTTCAAGGTGAGTCCAGCCACGCACCAGCCGTGTGGATAAATGCTTCAGCATCGCCAGTTCAACTTGCAGTTTGCCTTCGAAACTGCGTGCGCGTTGCGCAAAAATGTCGAGAATCAATCCTGTGCGATCGACCACCCGACATTGAAATAATTTCTCAAGATTGCGCTCCTGGGCGGGTGAGAGCGTATGATTCACGATAACCAGCTCGGCATTATGTATTTTTACACAGGCGCGAATTTCCTCGGCTTTGCCTGTACCGACAAAATACTTTGGATCCGGCGCCTGGCGCGACCCTGTTATTGTTTCAACGGGCAGCGCTCCTGCAGATTCTGCAAGCTCTTTGAACTCGAGCAAGTCTTCTTGCATTCCATCTGCAGGAAAATCAATATGAACCAGGACGGCGCGCTCACCGCCTTCGGGGCGGTCTACTATCAATCGTGTATTCTCTTATTCTTTCTCGGTCACCGGCAAGCCATTGGTTACATTATTCGCAGCGCTGGTGCTAAAATCCATGGGTGAAGAGACATTGCGTGCTGGAACGACGGTTGAAATAGCATGTTTATATACCATCTGACTAACCGTATTTTTGAGTAATACGACAAACTGATCAAATGATTCTATCAATCCCTGTAACTTGATTCCATTCACAAGATAAATCGAAACAGGAACCTTTTCTTTTCGCAGTGTGTTCAAGAAAGGATCTTGTAAGGATGGCCCTTTTGTCATGTTGTTATTCTCCATTTTTCCAATCAAAATACGTATATGTAAATAATTAAAGCGCTGTTGAGAATACTCTAATAGGCTGCAGGATAGCAAGAATTTCATTTGACCTGATTAGCTCTGACATGATCCGTCAGCGAAATCGCACAGCTTTCAGACGCCTGTCATTTGCCAGATGGTGTATTTCCCTTTATCATGCAGCAGATATTTTATCGGTTTTCCTTTATTTTAATAGACAGTTTCACCTCATAACTATGACAAAACACACACAGCTCACTCGCATCTGTACGGCATGTGGTATTCAAAAGCCGTTGACTGCCTTTTTATACCTGACCAGCAAGCTGGGCACGGCGTATGGCAACATTTGTTCGACGTGCCGGGGCAAGGGTATAAAAGAAGAAACGAAAAAAGTCGTATCGGAAGAGGAAAAGAGTTCAACAACGTCAAGTCTGCGTATTGGCATGAAACAGCTTGTTGAAATGGAGCTCCAAAAAAAGTTGGAACAGGAAGATCGTCAAAACAATAAAGATCTTGAATTGAAAAAACGTGAGCAGGCTTCGCTTGAAAAAAACGAGTCTACCGAGTTAAAAGAAAAAGCGGATAAATTACAGCGCGAAACGTATCAAAGGGGTTTTCTTGATTATAAAAGCAAGAAAAATCCTTTCAGCGCCCAATCTGTTCTTGATCAGAAAAATGCACAGCGATTTATGGGCGTGCCTGTTCTGGATGAAAAGCAGCGAGCAATTGAAGCGACAAAAAAGGCTGACGATATCAAGCTGGAGCAACAGAAAAACTCGGTTGATTTAAGCGGTGCGCCTGTGATTGACCCGGCTAATTTTACGTTTGCGCGTGAGGCGACAGTTCAGCGATTACAATCCTTGTTGGGTAATGATGCCCCGATTATGAAAAACAAGGCGCAATTTTATAAAACCTTATCTATTATTGAAGATAGAAAACCACCGGAAAAATGGGAAGGAGAAGAACCGCGCGAATTTATTGAAAGGACGTGGGGCCCGTCGTCGCGGAAGCGGTAGGGTATTGACGGTTGTCGTTCCCCCCTTCCTTTCCTTCCCCCACAAAACGGGGGGAAGGGACGCAAGGTAGCAGAATTAATATATAACGTTGATACTGTGGGTCCCTTCCCCCCGTTTTGTGGGGGAAGGAAAGGAAGGGGGGAACGTACCCATCTTTATCACATCACTTGAAATTATCATTAATATTATAAGGATTACTTCCGCTTCCCACTGTCGCATCTGCCACTTCCAGCGGCTCATCCTTGTATCCGTTTCCTGTCGAAGAAACCGGTGCACTCGAAGCAATCGGCGTCTCGATGGCTCCACCCATATTGGCAAATACTTTTTGATCGTCACACAATTTTAACTGTCTTCTGGAAGGATAGCCTGTGATTTGAATCCGGCTGTTTTCACGAATGCTTGCTGCTTTAATATTGTTGGAGATAGGAAAATAATCGCCATAACCCACATAACTTAATGCGCGTGCTGGAGAAGAAGGATCAAACTCCGAAGGCCCACCTTTAAACGCATTGACACCATGCGCCCATAAATAAGCTGCTACTTCACGTGCGCGTTTTTCAGATAATGTACGTTCCCATCGATTGGTGCCGAAACCGCTGGTGTTTCCGGAGACGAGAATATTGTTGTTCGGATAACGTTTTAAAACGTTGACTGTGCTTTGTAACGCGGGGGTGGCTTCAGGCAATATGTCTGCCGTATTTTCTTCAAAGATTTTATCGGTGGGAAATTCGATGGTGATGTAGTCGCCCTGGGTATAAACCTGTCCGCCCACCTGATCCACGCCGCCTGATGCAAATTTTAATGTGCTGAGATAATATCCGAGCGTTGCACCACCGAGACCGGCAAGCCCGATCGCATATTTCGATCCACCCAGTAAAGCCATGCTACCGGCGCCAATGGCACCGCCGGCAACAGTTGGGACAGCTTGTCCGGTTAATTCATTGTCAGTCGAAAATGGATTGAAAGAACAACTGGCCAGCAATAGCAAAACAGTAAAAATGAAACCGGATGCCATGCTGCGTTTCAAAATCATTCCTTCATGTCCTTACCTGATATGTCTAGCCAACAGGACGCATATCCTGACGTGTTGTTAATCGTTTGTAAGCTTCGCCATACAGAATGAATAACCAGGGAAGTCCCCAGATCAGGCCAATACCGACTGTGATGGCGCAACCGAGGACGATAAGCACATTCATGAAGTATATGCCAATTAGATTCCAGACATTCCCTTTTGTTGCCTTGAATGAGAGCTTGATCGCTTCCCACGGATTTAATTTTTTATCGACAACGGTGCCATAAGCGAGCCACATCCGGATGGCTAAAAAGATAAAGATAAGCGAGGCAGCCAAACAAAAGAGTGCGCCAATCAGCTGCATGCCGAGAGAGGGTTCAGCTTGCATATGAGCCAACCAGATGCCAATGCCGAGGAGGATTCCCGCAGGTATAAAAATCACGACTTGTAAAATGTAGAGCAAAATGAGGAAAAGAATAATGCGACCGGTTAAAACTTCTTTCACCATTTTATATTGGACAGGCATGTCCTGTGCGCGTCGGATACCTATATAAATCAGGCTCGCACCCGCCATGATTTGTATGAGTGAGCCGATAATACTGAAAATAATGTCAATGGCGCCGCCCCTGGCGCCGAGACCGCCAATAAAACCCACAATTAACTGAGCGACAAAAACGATTCCGAGAATGGCCCAGATGGATCCCTTAACGCCGCTGACTTTGGCCCAGGCTGTTTTTACCGTTTCCATTACAGGCAAGCTATAAGTGTTTTCGGTCATGTCATATTCCTTAAATTAAAGTGAGTCTGACAGTCATTAGCATAACTTAAAAATGGAATGAAAGTATAATGTTAACTGATGATTCGGGTATACTCCAGGGAACTGCACAATTGACAGGGAATGTTTATGAGTCGACAACTTCAACCGGAGCCATATACCGCTTGGCGATTACTGAAAGCCTATTGGCAATCAGAATATCGCAAGAGTGCCTGGGTCTTTCTGGTGGCTGTGCTTATCATGTCGATGGTGCTGGTTGGCATGGAAGTTCTTTTTACTGACTGGTACAACTATTTTTATAATGCATTGCAGGATTATGATTGGCATGGTGCTCTGGATCTGATTCTGATTTTTATCTTTCTTGCCGGGGTCAGTATTATTCTGGCGGTGTATCGTTACTATTTACAAAGTTTTCTTGCCTTGCGCTGGCGTCGATGGTTGACTCGGCAATTTATCAATCGTTGGCTCGAAAAAAGAAGTTATTATTATCTTGAAGATTTTAATGATCTCACCGATAACCCGGATCAGCGTATCCAGGAAGACATTAACAGTCTGGTGAATATGTCACTATCTCTTCTGGTCGGTATGCTGAGTGCTATTGTGACTATTCTCGCGTTTGTTGTTGTGTTATGGGAACTGTCGGGGACATTGACGATTCCGCTGGGAACGCTTGGCAAGTTGCATATTCCAGGTTATCTGGTGTGGGTTGCGATTATGTATGCTGCGATTGGAACAACAGTGACATTTAAAATCGGGCGCCCGCTGATCATGCTGAATTTCGAACAGCAACGGCGTGAAGCCAACTTTCGTTTTGCGGCCATTGATCTGCGTTCACATGCAGAACATGTTGCGCTCTATCGCGGTGAAGAACACCAGAAAACGATTTTAAATACCATTTTTGGCGGTGTGCTGGAGAACTGGTATGCGATTATACTGCGACAAAAATTATTGTTGTGGTTTACGGCAGGCTACAATCAGGTTTCTGTGATTGTGCCGCTGGCTGTCGCGCTTCCCAATTATTTTAATAAAGTCTTCAAGCTGGGTGGTTTGATTCAGACGCTTTCTGCGTTCGGGCGAATTCAGGATGCACTTTCTTTTATTGTCAATTCCTATACGACGATCGCGGAATGGCAGGCAGTGATGCGTCGGTTGCTGACTTTTTTAAATCGGATTTATGACGTCGAACGGGAAGCGCAAAAGAGTAATCATTTTTCCTATTCCGTCACGCCACAGAATAAAATCGCTGTCGAAAATGTTACGATCTTTACGCCGAATAATGAAATGCTTCTGCAAAATATCAGCCAGGAATTTGTGCACGGACGGCATTACTGGATCAAGGGAAATTCCGGTATTGGCAAAAGTACTTTTGTGCGTGTGCTGGCAGGCATTTGGCCGTATGGTTCGGGTGCGATACGATTTCCAAAAACGCAGAGTGTTATGTATATCCCGCAGCGTTCCTATATGCCGCTCGGGACACTGCAGGAAGCGCTTCTGTTTCCAGACAGCATCTTTCCCGTGTCAGAAGAGGAATTGAAACAGTTATTGCATGATTGTGACTTGCCAAACCTTGCAAATGAATTGCAGCATGTCACGATCTGGTCAGAACATTTATCTCCCGGTGAGTTGCAGCGTATTGCCTTTGTTCGTGTATTGCTTCATAAACCCGACTGGGTGTTTCTGGATGAAAGCACATCAGCGCTTGACTTGACTCATGAACAACAGTTATATCGTTTGCTGAAAGAACGACTGCCGAATTGCTCGCTGGTGAGTATCGGGCATCGACCCAGTCTGGATGGCTATCATGACTATAAAGTGGATTTGTCACAGTATTCAGTATCAAGAAGTGTAAGAGCGCATGCTGAATAATTTGATTTTTCAGCGAGTTAACAAATACAGCTTTCCAGACAATAGACAAAATGTGGTATGATGTACACCATTTGACAGTATTTACACTTAAATAAAAGGTAGGATAATTCATGCATGGCTTGTTAGATTTACCCTGGTGGGGTTACATCGTTGCGACGCTGGCTTTAACCCAGGTAACAATTTTGGCTGTCACTGTTTTCCTGCATCGGTGCCAGGCGCATCGGGCGGTGGAGTTGCATCCTGCTGTAAGTCATTTTTTTCGGATATGGTTGTGGTTAACCACAGGCATGATTACCAAAGAATGGGCTTCCATTCACCGCAAGCATCACGCGAAAGTTGAAACACTGGATGACCCGCACAGTCCGCAAATTCAGGGCATCTGGCGCATATTGTTTCGTGGAACAGAGTATTACAAAAAAGAAAGCCGTGATATGGAAACACTGGAGCGTTATGGCCAGGGAACACCGGATGACTGGATGGAACGCAATGTCTATTCCCATAGCAAGCTCGGTATTGTGATTATGATTCTGGTGGATATATTACTGTTTGGTCCCATCGGCATTACGATCTGGGCGATTCAGATGGCGTGGATTCCTTTCTTTGCCGCGGGTGTGGTGAATGGTGTTGCACATTATGTGGGTTATCGTAATTTTGAATGTCAGGATGCCTCACGCAATATATCGCCTCTCGGTATTTTTATTGGTGGCGAAGAGCTGCATAACAATCACCACACTTTTGGGACATCCGCGAAATTCTCCGTGAAATGGTGGGAATTTGATATGGGTTGGCTGGTGATTCGCACATTGCAATTTTTCGGTCTGGCGAAGCCAAAACGCACTCCGCCCAGAGCGCACATGGCAGCAGGCAAGGCGACAGTGGATGTGGATACGCTGAAGGCTGTATTAACCAACCGGTTTCAGGTGATGGCGCAATATAGCAGGAAAGTGATTGTGCCTGTTTTACGTGAAGAGCGCCGACGTGCAGGTCAAGCGGGCAGTGCCATGTTGCAACGCGTTCGCACCTTGCTGGTTCGTGAAGCGTCGCTCGTTGATTCTTCCGGGCAGAAGCGTCTTGCGAATGTACTGGAGCGTCATCGTTCACTCGAAGTGGTGTATCAATTTCGTTTAAAACTGCAAAATATCTGGGCTAAAAGTGCTGCAACCCAGACCGAATTACTGGAAGCGTTGCAGGAATGGTGTCGACAGGCAGAAGCGACAGGCATTAATGCATTGCGGGATTTTGTGAATCAATTGAAGGCGTATGTTCCGGGGAAGGCGTAGAAAAACGTCCTACAATTTTTCAGGCCATTGCATGGCGCAGTGAAAGACTCGCAGTATTTCAATTTTTTGGTTTTTCACTCGATAAGGGATGATGAAAGGCGTGCCAGTGATGATGAGTTCTCGTGTTTCGTGTACACGGCCTTTTTTTCCTATGTGGGGTTGATCGGATAACAAGTTAACTGCATTCAGTATTCGTTTGGCTATTTTATCTGCTGCCAAAGGGTTTTCCCGCATAATATACTGGCGTAATAATTGCAAATCATGAATAGCATCATCTAACCATTGAATTATCACTTGGGCGGTTCCTGTTCATCCTTGTCTCCCCAGCTATTTAGCCATTCAGTTACTTTTTGATGTTCAATAAATCTGCTATTTTTGCCATCTGCATTTTTGATAGATTTTTCAATAGCCTTTACTTGCCATGTTTGCGTTGCCAGATAATACTGGATTGCCTCCGCTGCCAGAAAGGATTTGGTTCGGCCTGTCGCCTGGGAAAGTTCCTCAAGTTGATCTCGTGCTTCTGTTGGAACTCTTACGCTAAGTGTTACAGCAGGATGTGATTGATGTTGTGAATGTGGCATA
>Ga0206942_1304_pt1 | contig 11705 bp, 9 predicted proteins | sample Alteio_BWOrgHeat_6_FD_153253 | JGI IMG/M metagenome (GOLD analysis project Ga0206942, IMG submission 153253) | Enriched cells from forest soil in Barre Woods Harvard Forest LTER site, Petersham, Massachusetts, United States -... | ecosystem: Environmental > Terrestrial > Soil > Temperate forest > O... | reverse complement strand
AATCTCTGTGCCATTGGATATATCCAAGAACATGAGAAGTAGGTGGTATTGGTTTTTTTAGATTAACGCTCTTTGAAAGATATTCACTTTCTTCCATATAGGGACGAAGGTTATTTAGCTTATATAAAGAATTGCTTAATTGCCTTTTTTCACAATAAGAGAACAAATGAGAAACGCTCATTAGATAATAGAATTGCTTACGCTGCTCATGTGTGGTTGTTGCATCTTTACACCTGCTATTATAGAGAGCATTTGCTTGAGAATTAAAGTCATCGACTGAAATTTTTTTTAGTTTAGTATCATTTAAAATATTGACAGGACGCGTAAAAAACGGCTTTAAGACCTTCTTTCTTGTAAAATATCCTACTGCACAAGAAGCAGCTATCCAAAGAAGCGCTGCCGTTAAATAAGTATTATTCTTCAAGTAGAGAGAATGGACGATTCCCAGTGTGCCAAAAAAGGTGCACGCGATATCCCTCTTAGATATTCTAGACATAACATTAGAAGCGTATGAGAAAGCTCTCTGGGCACGATCTAATACAATAGCTGTCATTTTTTTCCTCAAATAAAGTCCGTACAATATAGGTTACACAAACATTCTTGTTAATCATAAAATTAACGAATAAAATTTAATTGAATTTTGAAAATACAACAAAATCTTAATAGAAATATTTTTACGAATTATGTTTAATGGTGTTTTGATATATAATAAATGCAAAAATTGGAAGAATTTATGTCGTTACAAGCAGTTAATGCTTATCAAATAGTAGACCCACCGTCTGATCAATGTTGGTATTGCTTTGATAGTTTACAAAATGGTGAAGTATGGGGTCATGAAGCGTTTTTTCCCATTTGGCACATGGCCCATAAAAAGTGCATGCAGGAAACCTTTGAGACCACGAAGGGCTGTTGTGGTATTTGTAAATCTTCGATCAATCAAGCTTCTCTTTTTTCACCTAAAGATTTGAAAGCACGAGCGATTAAAAAGTTTTACCAAAACGCACTTGTTGGAATGGTCCAAGCTTTAGTATTAGGTGGATCTCTTCAGATCTTTTCTCCATTTTTTAAAACTCATTCTTTAGCACAGCTGATCAGTTCCTTCGCATTGGAAGGAATAGTAACTGGCGTGTTGTATACTTCCTCTTATGCTGGAATGGAGTATCTAAATCTCCTTGGTAGATATGTAGATCCTAGTGCAGTTTTTCAGGGGTCGGTTGTTGGACTATTGTGTTGTGATACTCCCTACCTTTTCTTTGCAGAGCCTAGCATGACTATGATCTTAGGTACTATTGCAATGGTAGGCGCACTGACTGCAGGCACCCTCGCTTATTACCGAACACTTAGAATTGCCAACTAATTCTAATTAATTGCATGAGAAAACGAGATAGTCGGCTCGTTGCGAATCAGAGGCGAACCCGATTTCTCTTATTCTTTAATTGTGATAGAAGAGGATGACGTCGCCGTCTTGGACGATGTATTCTTTGCCTTCGCTGCGGGCCTTGCCTAGTTCTTTGGCGTGGACTCTACCGTTGCAAGCGATAAAGTCGTTATAGGAGACAACTTCTGCGCGGATAAACCCCTTTTCAATATCGCTGTGGATGACGCCAGCTGCTTCTTGGGCGGTAGTGCCTTTGGGGATAGTCCAGGCGCGGGTTTCCATTTCTCCGGCTGTGATAAAGGTAATGAGACCGAGAAGGTCGTAGGCAGCGCGAATGAGACGGTTTAGGCCAGGTTCTTGGAGTCCTACGCTTTGGAGGAATTCAGTGGCATCTGGACCTTCTAGTTGGGCGATCTCTTCTTCTAGTTTAGCGCAGAGGGTGATCATCTTGCTTCCTTCTTTGGAAGCGAATTCTTGCACCCTTTCGGTAAAACCATTTCTCATGTTGGGGAGGTCTTTTTCGCTGACGTTTCCTACATAGAGGACGCTTTTATTTGTGAGGAAGGGGTATTTCTTGAGGATCTTTTTCTCTTCATCGCTAGTTTTTAACTGGCGGACGGGGAGGTTATCGTTCAGATGTTTCATCAATTTTTGGAAGAAGTGGACCTCTTCTTCCATCTCTTTTTTGCCTTTGGCCTGTTTTTCCATTTTTCGATAGATGTTTTCCGCCATTTGGAGGTCGGCAAGGGAGAGTTCGAGGTTGATGACTTCGATGTCGAGAAGAGGATCTATCGTACCGGCTACGTGGATGACCTTCTCTTCTTCAAAGCAGCGGACGACCTGTACGATTGCATTGGTCTCACGGATGTTGGCTAGAAATTGGTTCCCTAAGCCTTCGCCTTTAGATGCTCCTTTGACAAGGCCTGCGATATCTACAAAGCTGACTGTTGCGTAAATGATCTTTTTACTTTTAGAGATAATAGCTATTTTTTCAAGTCTGGGATCGGGAACAATGACAATGCCGACGTTAGGGTCGATCGTGCAAAAGGGGTAGTTTTCTGCAGGGATCATTTTTTTGGTAAGGGCATTAAAAAGAGTTGACTTGCCAACGTTTGGCAGTCCTACGATTCCACAAGCGAGTTCTGTCATAAGATATCAATATTTAGGGGTTGAGAGTTGTCCCATCCATCCCAGAGAGGGGTAGAGAGGAGGAGAGATTTATCTTTAAGTGTGAAGTTTAAGGTTTTCTTTTGATGTTTTTGACGGAAGAGTCCGGCATAGTTTCCATTTGGAGGAAGGCAAAGAGCAGGGGATAAGGAAGTATTCGGGTGAGTTATATAAAAGGAAAAGGGCCTTCCAAGTAAGTTTTTTACCTCTTGAAGTTTCCCTTGCTGAATTCGTTCGCGGATGAGAGTGCTAGAAATGTTATCTTCTTTCTCAATCGTGATGACTTTAAAGCCGCCCATTTCAGAGAGGGCCTTTTCACTCCCGAGACGGCCTTTGCCAAAAGCATCGCCTTTTCCTATGACTAGATGGGTAAAGGGGATCTTCTTTTGTAGTTTATGAATAAATTGATCATAGGAGAGGGAAGCAATCTCTTGCGTAAAGGCAAGTGCTAGGACCAGATCAAAAGATTCCTTTTGGAGGAGGTAGAGCTTCTGTTCGGCTGAGTTAATAAGGCACGGATCTTTAGTTCCTTTGATGAAAGAGCCCGGATGGTTTGTAAATGTGAGGACTGCGGTCGGCATACTTAATGCTTTCAATGCTTGAAAGATTTTCTGATGGCCTAAATGAACGCCATCAAAAAAGCCTAAAGTAAGGGCAAAAGGAGAAGGAAAAGTGGGAATGTCTTCAAGCGATAGAAACATGCTGCTCTATGGTAAAGTTTGGGTTTTTAAGTTCTTGTTCATCTACGCAAGCAGAAAGAGAATAAGGGCCTACTCTTTTTCTTACTAGTTCATAAAGATGAGCGCCGCAACCTAATTTTTGACCGAGATCGTGGGCAATAGAGCGGATGTAGGTGCCTTTGCTGCATTCAACATGAAGAGAGAGGAATGGGTAGGAGTAGGAAAGGAAAGTGGTCTTCAGATGGACTTTGCAAGGTTGTCTGTCAATTTCTACACCTTTTCTTGCAAGTTCGTAGAGTTTCTTCCCGTTTATTTTCTTGGCAGAGAACATGGGAGGTGTTTGCAGGACCTCTCCTTGAAATTCTTTTAGGGCTAGCTCGACCTCAGCTAAGCTTGGGACGATAGTAGATGTGGATGTGACTGTTCCTTCTTGATCGTAGGAATCGGTGGTTTTGCCTAAGAAAACGATTGCTTCGTACTCTTTATCTTTGTTTAGAAAATCTTGAGATTTACGGGTGTATTGTCTTCCAATGAGCATGACCATGACGCCTGTAGCTAGAGGATCTAAAGTTCCCGCATGGCCAATTTTTTGAACTTTTGTGAGCTTTCTTAAGATTCTTACTAAAGAAAATGAGTTGGTTCCTTTTGCTTTGTTGACCAGCAAAATACCTGAAATATCATTCTTCATCGGCCGTTTCAGGGGGGCGGTTTTTTCTTTCGTTTTCGATTTCGCCAAGAATTTTTTCGATTTTAAGGTGGGCGTCAACAGCTGTGTCTAACTTAAAGGTTAGAGCAGGAAAGTAGCGGATGGTCATCTTTTTTGAGGCAGTAATGGCAATGAAGGCGGCTGCTTGTTGCAGCCCTTCAATTGTTTTTTGTTTCTCTGTGTCACTTCCAATGACGCTGATATATACTTTCGCATAGTGAAGGTCGGGAGTAATTTCTACCCGAGTTACGGATACAAAATGAGCGACATTGGGATTTCGAACATCCTGAGTAATGACTTCAGAAATAACCTCTGTTAAAAGGGAGCCTAGCCTTTCAAGACGCTGTTTCTTCATGAGGCTATCCTGATTTTAGAGTTCTTGTTTGTGGTAGACGATTTCGTATGCCTGCAGGACATCGTCAACTTTAACATCTTGGAAGCCATCTAGAACGATACCGCACTCAAATCCTTTGGATACTTCTCTGACATCCTCTTTCACACGTTTTAAAGAGGAGAGTTTTCCTTTCCAGATTACCTCTTTATTACGGATCACGCGGATAAAGTTATTCCTTGCAATCATTCCATCTTGGACAATGCATCCTGCGATATTGCCAAGTTGAGATGATTTGAAGACCTGCTTGACAAGGGCAGATCCTGTGTCTTTTTGTTCTTCAATCTTATCCAGAAGCTCAGTCATTTGAGCTCTTACATCGTCTACAGCATGATAGATAATATCATGGAGCCGTACGGTGACTTTTTTGGTCTTCATGAGACCTTCTGCATTTGGCTTCATTTTGGTATGGAAGCCAAGGATTAAAGCTTTAGAAGCAGCAGCAAGTTCGATGTCTGATTCGTTAATTTCACCGATGCCTTCTTGAACAATTTCTAGACGAACTTTATCGGTGGGGAGCTTGGAGAGTGAAGTTTTCAAAGCTTCCAAAGAGCCTTGGACGTCTGCTTTCAGAATGAGAGCAAGGACCTTCTTTTCGCCATTTTCTTTATTGAGCTGTAGAAGCTTGTCCATTGCTGACTTTTTAGAACGTAGGAACTGCTCTTGTTTGTATCCTTCAGAACGGTCTTGGGCAAGCTCTCTTGCTTCTTTCTCATTTTTAACCACGATAAAGTCAGAGCCTGCTTCGACAAGTCCGGAAAGTCCGGTGATTTTTACCGGAGTAGAGGGGCCTGCGCTGTTTACTGTTCTTCCATGTTCATCATGCATTGTTTTGACGCGGCCGGCAAAGTGACCTAAAACGATCGCATCGCCCATTTTTAGAGTGCCGTTTTGTACAAGGACGGTAGCTACTGCGCCAAGGCCTTTATGCATCTCAGACTCTAGCACGGTTCCTCTTGCTCTAGCTTGAGGGTTTGCTTTCAATTCAAGAACTTCTGCTTGCAGATGGAGCATCTCTAAAAGATCTGGTATCCCTTGTCCTGTAAGAGCAGAACAGTTCACTGTAATTGTAGAGCCACCCCATGCTTCAGGTAGTAGCTCGTTATCTGATAGTTCGCGGTAGACTTTTTGAGGATCAAAGGTAGGTTTATCAGCTTTATTTATCGCAACTACGATAGGAACTTTTGCCTCTTTTGCCTGTCTTAATGCTTCTTGGGTCTGTTCCTTCATTCCTTCATCGCCCGCGATGACAAGGACCACCACATCGGTAACGTTTGCGCCTCTTTCTCTCATTTCAGAGAAGGCTTCGTGGCCAGGAGTATCTAAAATAGTGATCTCTCCGCTAGGGGTCTTTGTCTTAAATGCACCTATGTGCTGAGTGATTGCTCCGGCTTCTCCAGCAGCTACATTACTCTTTCGAATAGAGTCGATCAGGCTAGTTTTACCATGATCAACGTGACCCATGAAAGTAATGACCGGTGGTCTATATTCGAGGAGGTCGGAGTTTGTCTCTTTAATCTCTTCAGTAATGGATTTGCCGGTAATTTGAAGGCGTTCTTGTTCGGAAGTATCAATAGTGATTGCACAGTCAAAATCATGGCCTAGAAGTTGGACTGTAGTCTCATCATCCAAATAGTCATTTAAAGTAAGGGTGATCCCTTGCATAAACAGTTTAGAAATTAACTGAGATGATTTCAATTTCATCTCTTGAGCAAGATCTTTGATGGTAATAGGAAGTCTGATCTTTAAAGATTTGGGACGAACAATGATTTCTTCTTGAACCTGTTTTTTTAGAAATCTTCGTTTCTTTCGCCAAGCTTCATCTTCTTTTAGATCGCGCAGTCCTTGACGGTCTCTAGCATCAAAGCGTACTTCTCTTTGCTTGGGTGGTTTGAAATCGCGGAAGCCTTGGACCTTTTTTGGTGCCTCTTCTTCGTAGACAACTTCTTTAGGCTTTGGCTTTAATATGCCTGGCTTTTCTTCTTTTGATTCTACTTTTTCTTCTTTGGGAAGAGCTTTTTCAATAGCTGGTTTTTCAACAGCTGCGGCTATAGGGGTTTCTGCAGGATTTTCAGGCGCTTTTTTGATTTCAGGAGGGGATGCAGGTGCAATCTCTTCTTCCTTTTTGACTTCTATGGAAGGAGCAGCTGGAGCCTCTTCAGGAGCAGCCATGATCCTAGCCCTCGGTTTTTTAGGGGCTTCTTCCTTAGCAGGTCCGGTAGGAGCTACTGGTTCCTTAGTTACAACTTTTGCTTTAGCTGGTTTTTTTGAGTCCTTTTCAGGCTGCTCTTCTTCGGCTATCTTTTTGCCCTTGATTGATTTAATCGAAAGAGCTTCAGCAAGCTGAGCGTTTTTAATATTAAGCTTTAGGTTTTTTGCCAAGATTATCTCTCTTCTGCCTGTTTATTTCTCATTTCTAAAATTTTATCTGCTAGATCGAAGTAGTTTAATCCTGGTACTTTTGAAGTAAGTTCGTGCGGGCTGGAGCTGGCCACCTTACGCAAGGTGTCAAATCCGGCAGAGATCAAACTTTCAGTGATTAAATTGCTTACGCCTTCTATGCGGAGCGGAGCGTCAAGCTCTGGTTCGGTGCTTCGGGAGAGCTCTTCCATCTGAATAGTGATATTCTTTTGGTATTCGCTAAGCTTTTGCACTTCTAATGTACTGTCGATAAGTTGGGAAATGAGCCTTGCGTTCATTCCTTTTTTTCCAATGACAGCAGGATAGTCTTCGTCTGATACGATGATGGAAATTATGCCGTCGCCCATTTTCATTTTGCGGATCTCAACAGGGGAGATAGCATTTTGTAGTAGCTGAATGGAATCATCCGAGAAGGGAATAACGTCGATTTTTTCATTATTTAATTCGCGGATGACGTTTTTAATACGAGTGCCGCGAACTCCTACGCATGTTCCTACCGGATCAATTTTGCTATCGTAAGATCTGACTGCGATTTTTGTTCTGTAACCTGCATCGCGGACAATTTTTTCAATAGCTACTGTTTTATCGGCAAGCTCAGGGACTTCGTGTTTAAAGAGTTCTGCTACGAATTGGGGATGGCTTCGAGTAAGCACAACTTCAGCACCGCCGCTTTCAGTATCTCTTACTTCTAATAGAAGCGCTTGCACCTTTTCGCCAACTTGGTAGTGCTCCGTTTTCGGATAAAACTTTTCTGGCAAGATGGCCTCGACTTTACCGAGGTCAACGATCATGGTCTTACCACGGACGAAGCGCTTCACAGTACCGGAGATGATCTCTCCTGCACGGTGACGGTACTCTTCATAAATAACGTCCCTCTCAGCGCCTCTCAGCTTTTGAGTGATGATCTGGCGTGCCGTTTGGGCAGCGATACGTCCGAAATCCTGAGGTGTAATGATGATTTCAAGCCATTGGCCAAGTGAGCAATTTGGCTCTAATTCACGGGCCTCTTCAAGTGAGATCTCCTCTTCAGGCTCTTCCACTTTTTCCACGATTTTCTTTTGCGTGACAACTTCGATATCGCCGGACTTAGGCTGGATAAGCACATTGACGTTACCAACGTTTTTGATGCTCTTCTTAGCTGCTGCGAGAAGGGATTCGCGAATCGCTTCAATAATGATTTCGCGCTTTATACCTTTTTCACGCTCAAGATATTCAAAAATTGCTATAAGATCTTTATTCATTTAATTTTTGCCCTTCTACGAGTTTACAAAGAAATTTTACTTCTCTTCGTTGTTCTCTTCTTCTGTTTCAACAGCTTTTTTCTTCTTTTTCGCAGCTGGTTTTTTTCCTACTACGATGTCATCGCGATTTTCTTGGTTCTTTTCTACAAGGTAGTCCTTGATAGAAAGTGCGATCTTTTTATGTTCGGAATCTAATTTGATTACTTTCGCAGTAACCTCATCGCCTTTATGGATAATGTCTTCTACTTTACCAAAGGGTTGATCAGAAAGTTCTGTGACATGGATCAATGCTTCGATGCCGTTTTCGAGTTGGACGAAGGCGCCAAAGGCAGTGGTTTTTGTCACAACACCTTTTACAAGGGTCCCTACTGGCATTGAGCTTGCGATATTATCCCAAGGATTGTTGCTCAATTGCTTTACGCCTAAAGTAATCTTTTTGCTCTCCTTATCAACGGAGAGAACTACAGCTTCTACCTTATCGCCCTTCTTTAATATTTCAGAAGGATGGGATACCTTTTTGATCCAGCTTAGATCAGAAATATGGATCAGTCCGTCCACGCCTGGCTCAAGTTCTACAAACGCGCCATAGTTGGTAAGGTTGCGGATTTCAGCGGTTACGCTGCTTCCGATAGGATATTTTTTCTCAACATCTTCCCAGGGATTATGTTCTGTCTGTTTAATACCAAGAGAGATCTTCCCATCTTCTTTCTGGATAGAAAGTACGATTGCTTCCACTTCATCGCCGATGCGGACCATTTCGCTTGGATCGGTAATATTCTTTGTCCATGACATTTCAGAAACGTGGATAAGCCCTTCAATACCAGGCTCGATCTCAATAAATGCACCATAAGAGACAAGATTAACGATTTTGCCGCGAACTCTAGTTCCGGGAGGATATTTTCTTTCAATCTCTTCCCAAGGATTCGATTCTTTTTGCTTAAGGCCCAGTGCGACCCTTCCTTTCTCCTTATCAATGCTAAGGATGATGACTTCAAGTTCTTGGCCAAGATGCACCATTTCAGAGGGGTGCTTAATGCGCTTCCAAGTCATATCAGTAATATGGAGAAGACCATCAATGCCGTCTAAATCTAAGAAGACACCAAAGTCAGTGATATTTTTTACCACACCGGTACGGAGATCACCAATATTGATGTTCTCAAGCAGTTCCGCTTTCTTAGAAATTCTCTCTTCTTCTAGAAGCTCTCTTCTAGAGATCACAATGTTCTTTCTTTCAATATTGATTTTAAGGATTTTGAAATCGTAGGTATTGCCGATAAAGTCATCAAGGTTCTTAATCCTTTTATTATCAATTTGCGATCCTGGCAAGAAGGCTTCCATGCCGATATCGACCATGAGGCCGCCTTTTACTTTGCGCATGACTTTACCTTTTACGATAGAGCCCTCTTTGCAATGCTCAACAATGAATTCCCACTGACGCTGTTTGCGCGCTTTTTCCTTAGATAGGACGATTTGTCCATCCGAGCCTTCGGTTTGATCGAGGAAGACTTCAATTTCATTGCCTAAAGCAATCTCTTTGGGATCCCAAAACTCACCGATTGGTACAAGACCTTCTGATTTGAAGCCGACATCTACGACCACAAAGTCTTTGGTAATCTCCACGATACGGCCTGTGAGGATCTCGCCAGCGTTCATTGAGGCGACTGATCCAACGCCTTCAGCTTTTTCACGTTTGTTTAGTAGGTCACGGAATTGTTTCGCATCGTTATCTTTGTAGTCGACATCGTCAAGGACGTTGTTTGTAGACCAATCGTAGGATTGTTTAGACATGTTAAGGGTTACTCCTGTTTGCTAGTTAAAGGAAAAAGTCTAACAAAACGTAAACAATTAGGCAAGAACCTATTCTTAGGAGCGAGTCCTAGGGAGCACTTACAGCTCTAAAATGATAAATTCTATCTCTCTTGTTCGTGAAGAAATTTTCTTTATGTAAATCATTTTCTTTGAGAAACTTAAGAACTTTTATATAATTTGTTGAACAAATTTAAATACAAAATTTTTTTAGTTAATATAAAAAATTTTGGACAGAAAATATCATTATCAATAAAAAGAGTAATTTATCCCCGATGGCATTGGCTTGCAGGGATTTTAAAATAAACGAAAACTTTTAGTTTATGAAAACCTTAGTAATGAAATTTGGCGGTGCAAGTGTTTCAAGCCCCGAACATTTTCTTGCGATTGCCGATATCATTATAGAAAGATCAAAAGTCTTTTCTCAGATCGTAGTAGTAGTTAGCGCGATGGGAGATACAACTGATGAGCTCTTAGCGTTAGCTAGAAAAGTGCACCCCAATCCTCCCATACGTGAACAAGATATGCTTATATCGGTAGGAGAAAGGATCAGCATTGCCCTTCTTGCGATGGCCCTTGCCAGAAAAGGAAAAGATGCGATCAGTTTTACCGGGAGCCAATCGGGGATCATTACTTGTAACAAACATTCCGAAGCTAAAATTGTTGCCGTCAAGCCCTACCGAATTGTTCAAGAATTGAAACAGGGTAAAATTGTTATTGTAGCAGGCTTTCAAGGTGTAGGACTTAATAAGGAGATCACTACTTTAGGTAGAGGCGGCTCAGATACCTCTGCAGTTGCTTTAGGGGTAGCATTGAAGTGCGAGAAGATAGAATTTTATAAAGATGTCAGCGGTATCTATTCTCAAGATCCCACGGTCAATCCCAAAGCAGAGCTCCTCAAAAAACTTTCTTACGATGAGGCCTTATCCATTTCAAAACAAGGGGGAGTGCTTCATCCCCGTAGCATTCTGTTAGCAAAGAAAAACGGTATTCTTCTTCATGTACTTTGCTTCAAGGAATTTCAAAGTAATGTGGAAATAGAGACTTTAGGCACTTTTATCGGTGAGGCAAGCGAGATTGCAGGAGTCTACGAAGAGGAATTAGTGCATGGCTGAACTTACAATTGCTATGCTTTCGAAGGGGGACCATTACAAAGAGATCGTAAGATCTCTTTTAACAAGAGTACTTCCAGATGGAGAGCTTGAATCTATCAATGATCATCTTCCATTAGTTAAATGGACCGGTTTAGATCAAGCAGTGCCGGGTAATCTTTCGATCCTTCTCTTTTGTAAGCATAGGCCAAACGCGGCTGAATTTTTTTACGATCTCATAAGCAGGTGGCTACTTCCTCCAAAGCAAACGCCTGTAGAGATGTTTTTTACTTCGGATTTTCATTTGCCTGAGCTTTCTCAAACTCCCTTTAGCATTGCTGAGATCATTGTTCAGGTGAAGCATGCAGAAGACCAAGAGATAATTAAAAAGAATTTGAAGGCGATCGACACAGAAATACGCTTGGGCGTTTTATCCAACTATCAAGCCAATCGAATTTTGGAATTTAAAGGGCTTCCCCAAGAGGGTAAAATTGCCATGATCCAGGAGAAGATCGGCTCTTTAATTCAAACGCGGGCGGGGGATTACGATAAAAACATTTTCTCAGAGATGCAGCGTTTTTTAGTCTCTTGCAGAGAGGAGTTTAAGTCTCTTAGAGATTACCACCACATAAGTAGGATCATTTCCATTCTCTATCTTTTGCGAAAGACCATTCAGCAAAAGACCTCTTCCTTTCCCAATCGGCGTCATCTTTTTGTAAAATTTGTAAAGACAAGGCTAGCAAAAGAGAACTGGGAGAAAAATGTTTTAGGTATATTGATCGGACTGAATTTTATTAAAGAAAATGAGGTCTTTGAAAAGGTCC
>Ga0206942_1244_pt2 | contig 11729 bp, 1 predicted proteins | sample Alteio_BWOrgHeat_6_FD_153253 | JGI IMG/M metagenome (GOLD analysis project Ga0206942, IMG submission 153253) | Enriched cells from forest soil in Barre Woods Harvard Forest LTER site, Petersham, Massachusetts, United States -... | ecosystem: Environmental > Terrestrial > Soil > Temperate forest > O... | reverse complement strand
GACAGCGTGCCTGCTTGGATCATCCCCACCCACATTTTAAATGCATGTTCCGCCAGCATCTGACCAAAGAATGGCGCCATGATCATGCGGTAGGTCCAAAAATCACCCTGGTCACCGAAGCGGACGCGTCCGCTCGTATAGTATCCCCACTTGTCGTTGTGCAATGCGTCGTCCATATATTCCTTGAAGGAGGGAAATAGCTTGATGGCGTCTGGATAAGCTTCTGGATCAAGCGTAATTTCCTCCTCTATAGCCTCCGGATTTCTCACATTTCTTGGGAGAGATTTTTCCGCAGGTTTTCTCTGAGCTTCTGCCGGCGGCTGGGCGGCGGATTCGAGGGCCGGATCTTTGACGACTTCGACCGTCCCTTCCGGTATATTTGCGGGTTCTAAAGTCTCGATCTTTGAATCCGGAGTCCCTACGTGTTCAACGACGCTGGTCATTTCGCCTGAAGGACCATAAAATTCTGTTCTCGTGTGTATCCACTCATCTCCAACACGGTCATAAACCTGAACGGGAATATCGGAAACCACTTTTGCGTTGCTGATGAATTCCGTGATCGTCAGATGACCTGTTGACGGGTTCGCCGCGCCAACGACGACTGAAGCCCCGCTTTCCAGTGCGGCGGCTGTTCCTGCTGCCACTTTGATGAAGAACCGACGATTCATTCCTTCAGTACGATCTTTTTCAGTGCTTAAGGGAGGAATGAGACCTTCGGTGAGGACTGAAGCGATGTTCCAACCGCGATGGGCAAGCCAGTTTCCAAGGCCCGTCGTGGCGGCGGTGATCGGCTTGGCGAACCATTTCTGAACACCGCGCTCATTTTCGATGAGGTCGTTCAGTATCCAGGCACCTGCCATGAGGATCAGGATCACCAGGATTTCTTCCCCGATCGCATCCATAGGACTGACCAGGGGGTTGGTCAGCCAATCGTTTCCATATGCCCAGGGAATATACCCGGTGACGAGCGCCCAAACCCAGCCATGGCTCTTCACAAAGCTCAGGAAAGAAACGGCCTGACCGCCGCCACGCATGCGCCAGCCGAAACCTATGCCAGTCAGGGCCAGGCTCCAGATCGCCGCGTGGAGGGATTGTGCGTGGGAAAGAGCGCCGACTAGGAGAGGAATGCCAGCCAAAGCCGCCATCCATACACTGGCAACGCCGAAGGCCAGGATCGGTTTTTGCCAGGCGTGATGGAGATTCTTGAGATGCTCTTCGTAAAACTTGACGGGATGGTAGACATCGAAGAATTCTTTGACCGGTCGTTCATGAACCAGCCGGTCTTCGTAGGAACCTTGGCCGTAAATCTCGCGGATGTCGTAGCCAAGATGGATAATTCCCACGAGCAAAATTCCAATAATCGTTGTCGTCAAGGATAAACTATCATTGGCCTTGAGAATATAAAGCGCGAGATAAGGCGCAAAAACGACGAGGCGGCGGACAAATCCTTTGCCATGCAGGGCGTTGAACACCAGTAAGCCCAAGGTCAAAACAATTCCTCCAGCTATTCCCTGACCCAATCCCAAATCAACCCAATGGATGGGTATTTGCCCGATGGTCAGAGCCGTACTATGAATGAATGACGTTCCCATGGCTGCCGGCAGCGCGCTGACCGCCAATGCGCCCAACGCAAGCCATTCCAATGCCGCCAATCGCACGCCCCATCGGTTTATCTGTTCATCAGTCAGATTCTTAAACCACGGGAGTCCATGTTCACGAGCCTTCGTCAAGAATCGGTGTCCAATTGAGGCTGGATTGGCTTTTGATGGTTGGACTTTTTCCGCAGGCTTAGTCCCAATCTCAAAATCGGCTTCAACCTGGGGGTGCTCAGTTGTTCCATCGAGCGTCCTCCACGTGCCCGGGCCTTTCGTATTCAAATGATTCACCTCGACCACACGCTTCACGGCGTCTTCGGGCCCGATGATGCGGATACGTGTCGGAGTATTGGCCAAAACTTTATCGGTAGGGTTTTTAACGTAAGGCGGATAATAAAGGTAAATATCTACCTGAGCACTCGGATCGCTAATAAGGCCGATCATGGGCCACTTGCCGGAGGTAACGCCCAAGCGCCGCTCTGCGTCGCTGCTCCGCCACGTCAGGACGACTTGTTCGTTGCCCTGGATATCCAATTCGCGATACATCCGTTGCAACTTTCCGATGCTTTGCTGGATTTTTGCGTCACGGGAGAGTGTGGCGAGCCTTCCAAATGGAACGATATCTTCAGAAGTCTGTTCCATCTGCATGAAGATGCCACCGGGTCCGTCTCGGTCTCCTATTTCGCCCCAGACGGCAAATTGTCCTGGAACGCCGGCAGCGCCCGGCATAAACCGCAAAACACGATCATTGGTCCGGTTGGGAACACGCGTCCCCATTACTTTGGCAACAAAAGGTTCTTCAATCTTTACCAGTTGCTCTGATGCTTTCCCCAGCTCATCGAGAACTTTATTAAGATTATTGGAGCCAGTAAGCTCTTGAGTTCGTACCAAAATTTCCCAATCTCTAAAATAGGAAGCAAACTCAGTGAGTAGTAAATCGCGATCCGTTAGGACATTCTTGTATCCCTTGGCCAGTAGCCACTCTTTGACGGCCTGCTGCGCCTTAGGAGATAAATGATTAAAAATCCTCTCGACGGAAGCGCGATAGGCCGGCTCTGTGAAGTAGATCCCATGAACCACCTCATGGCTTAGCTGCGCGTTATGGAGGTCCCCGCTGCCACGCGTTATGGTAATAACAGCCACATCTTTTCCCTTATACTGACCACTCGGCTCTCGAATGACGAGACCGCGAGCAAGCAACTCATCCCGAAAATCAGCTTCTGGTGCGTTAAGCTGTTGAGCGTTATAGAATCGCGCCAGATCAGTGGCGCGAAAATCGTAGGCGTCGTATTTGCCGCGACCTTCCACAAATTCAGACGCACGACTAACCGCCGCGTCTTGCGCACTGCTGGTCTCGAAAACTTTAAGATAAATTTTGCTGTTTCCGATCCGGCCGATGTTCTGTTGGAAGAGTAATTTACCAGTCGATCGGTCTATAGCTGCAATAGGAATTCCGGTAGTGAAGTTGAGAACTTTACGTGATCCGCGAAGAGATTCCACGGGTATGTTTTGCGCCGAGGCAGAAGATTGAGCATCTCCGGCAGCGGAGTTATTGAAGAGATACGGAACCGGCGTGGCTGATTTTTCAACGGGTTCGGACTTTGGCACCCACTGAACGTCATAGCGTTCACGCAGTTGCTTGACGGTCATAGATGCTGGAGCGACGTGGGCGAATACCCATAAGATCGCGAATGCCATAAAGTGAACTATCAAGGATGTTGCGACACCAACTCGACTCATTCCCGACGGTACGAGCGGCGTACGCCCTTGCAGTAGAGCGGTGTTGTCTTGACCGGCTGGCGGCTGGGCGGCATGATTGATATCAGATCGGTACTCATTAAAAATCGAAATGAGTTTGTTATAGGAATCCGGGGATTTAAGGCCTAATGCTTCTTGAAGAGACTCGGCGAAGCGGGCGCCGCGACTGTTTGGATCGAATGACATTCCAGCATCGGCAAGCCTATTTCGCATTTTGAGATAGTTGGACGCCCAGGCGATTGCATCTTGCGGCTCCGGCAGGAAAGTGCCGATCGCTTCAACAGTGTTGATGGTGTTCCCGGCTGGCAACAAGGTCGTAACAAAACGTTCTTCGTCATGGAAATGCTCCACACGGCCCCGAACGGTCAATGGCAAGGAATAACTTCCGCTGTGATCAACCATGCGATCGAGAAATGTATCAGAGGGTCCAACACGGTCGTCTCTGCTACTGATCGCGTGGCGAGGCCCAGGTTCCGGAGCGCCGCTCAAGAGTCGAAATGCCTCGGCTAGCCCGCCACGCACGCCCCTTTGATAGTCATACTTTCCTTTCGATTCGTGGGGAAGCTTGACCCAGCGGTTTGGACCCGCATCAAACATCGCTTGAACTGAGACCACCAAGTCGGCGCGAACGAGCTTCGCCATGCGTCTAGCATGGAGCGAGCGAGACTGTCTTAAAATCTGCCACGCATCGGTGATAAGATGAAGTGGGGCGGCTTGCAAGTAACTGGGGGAAAGAATATAGGGGATGAAGGAAGGGAGCTTTTTGGTCGTCAGCCAGGCCATTTCCTTCCAGGTTGGCTTGCCCCTGGCCAAGGAAATCTCGCTATAGAGCAGGCTCATCTCAATGGCAATCCAGCTGGCAAGGATGCCGGCCAAATACAGCGGGGCTAAATGGTGCCCAAGAGTCACAAATAGAATCGATTCCGCCACTGCCCCCGCCATGCCAAGGCCGTTAATCCAGCTTTCGCTCCAATTGATCGAACCCTTGTTTTTCGCATACCTCAAGCCCCGGTAAATTAGGGAATTGGGATTCCTCGTCGTCGGCGGCTGGGCGGCGGAGTTCCCCTCCTTGGCAAGTTCTTCCTCGACCTCTTGAAATATGTCGGCTATATTGAGACCGGATGACCTGAATTCGCCGAGCGTCACGCGATCACCGGTAATTCTCCGGGCTTCGCTCTCAAGATCCCCTTTCACTTTTTCGAATGCCAGATTAATCTGAACCATTTTAGCCGTGGCCTCGGTGCGCTCAATTTCGGATGTCGCTCGGTCCGGGTGCCATTTTAAAGCCAAGGCACGATAGGCGCCTTTCACGGTTTTCTTGAAGAGATCAATTTGGTGATTTGCCAACAAATCGATAAGCGACGTTCGATCAAGTTGCAACAACTCGTAGGCTCCACTCAAGGTCAAAGGAGTGCGCCCATCTCGTGGAGGGGCTTGATCGGAGCGAGCATTTTGACCACGTTGGGATTCACGGCGTCTGGCCTCTTCGGCTCGTGCTCTTGCTTCGGAGGCGGCCTCGGCAGCATCCTCTGCTTGTTCGGTCACTTCTACCCAAAAGTTATTAATACGACTAAACAACTCATCTGCCCTATCGTTCAGGTTTGCCCAGTCGATAGGCGCAGTTTTCTGAGCCTCTCGCTTAAGTACCTGCGCTTCTCCAAAGAGACCATCTAGAACATCGCGATCGATGAAGGACTGAAGTTCAGGGTCGTTATACAACTGGGATAGGTTGTTATCGATTATTGTGAAAACATTTTGAAATTGAGCCTGATGATCTTGCTCGTCCTGGGGCATATGGCGACGAAGCAGAAGACCTAATTCTTCAATAGCGGGATAGACCCCCAATAAGTGAGGTAGGAAAACGATACTATCATTCCCCATGGGAAGGCGATTCGAAGAAAAACTAATCCTCCATCCCGCGGCATAATCATTCCACGAGACTCGGGCACGTACTTCATGATTTTGGCCTAATGAAATTACAGTTGCTACTGCATGATCCGAGAAATCATCCCAATGTGAGACGCTGGTGAACATCTTGACTATTTCCTCGGAGTTGAAAAGTCGTAGAAATTCGTTCAGTCGTCGAGCCGACGAGAATGCTGTCTTCCCGGGTGTGCTGTGTGCTTCCCTGATGATGGATTCTAAGATGTCTGCTAATTCCCTAGAGTGCGCCGTTCCAGCATTTGAGGAGCCTCCATTGCTGGCGATAACGACGTCCAACTTGCCATACGAACTCAATAAATTTCTGCTTCCGCTTGGCGCCGGCGAGTCTAAAACGCCAAGGCCGATAAGCGCGTTCCTCATGTCATCGGTGATCGGTATTCGAGTAATTCCATCCATGGTGACGTAGTCTCGGCCAGCGGAAAGAGCTTGAACAGAAAAGGTGATGAATTCTTCATCCTGCTCTCTAGGGCCAGAGTTCATATAGAGCGGGCGCTTCACTATTGCCTCTCGAAGCGTGCGAAACACCTCGCGCAATTCCACAAGTCTGTCGTCAGGAATATTCTTGAGCATTTGATGTGTTATTTCATGCACGACGGCCTCTTGAATGAAATCAGGATTCTCGATCAGCGTTTCCCGTGACGTCGCGATTTGAAAGCCATTGGCATAGGCCCCAGCGCCTTTCATTTGCGTGGTCGGCTGCAAAATGACGTAGTCAAAGGGGTTGCGCTTGCTGAATCCGAGAAGGTTAATATCCATACGATTCAACAGTGTCCGAAGAATGGGAATCGACTTATACATATCCATCAGCTTTTGCTTGGTGAAAAAGGGATTCATGAAGCTGAAGAACACATGAGTCTTCCAGGAATCCGAATGATCCGGGATAGCGGAACTACTGGTGTGTTGACGCCGGATAAAATCCCGAATGGGGTCTGTGAACGCCCTCGAATGAGGCCTTGGCATAATTTGATAGGTGGGGCCGTTCGTATCGTTGCGTTCCATGGAATCAGCCGCTAGTCTAACCGCCAAGAGCGGAATGCCGCCCGAATTGAGCTGGAGAGCGATTACAACACCAATTCCATTTTGGGTAACGATGCGGAAAAGCGTAGTTTTATCCGGTCCTGCGCCTATCTTCTCAATCTGAGCCCCAGGCAGGTTGGCAATAAACTCCTTCATATATCGCTGTTGTTCAGAAGCCTTATCGGACCGCTGTGATTGAGATCGTTGATCCAGAGTATTCCCAATGACGAATTGGAATTCTGCTTCCAGGCCCTTTTGATGAAACTCTTCTGCAAGTTTCTCTGTTTCCGCATAGCGCTGCTTCTGTCGATCTTTGGGGAGTGTTGGGTCGTTTATCCAGGCGCGGAGTCTTTGCCCCAAAAAGCCATCCATCAATTCCTGTTGAGTTAGCAGTTTACGGTCTAAAGCGAACTGGGCCCAGGCACGGACTTCCGCCAATTCATGCTGGGCCTTCACTTCGGAGCGAGCGTAGGCGGCGAACTCTCCACGGCCCGCGTGATCCTTTTTGAAATCTTGATGAATAATGACAAGAGCGCCGTCCGGCTCAAGTCTCAATTCTCCCTTCCCATTCGCAAGGACAATGCGTCTGCCCGCTGCCCGGACTTTTGCACGGAGATCGTATCGGCCGTCAGACCTGGGCGTTGCGCCAATCTCAAGAGCGATCGACTTGATGACTTCCGCGAAGTCGCCCGCTTGATGATACGCCTCATGCTCATCCCGAGTTGCCAATCCGACCTCATGGGTGCTCGAAATCCCGACATCAGAATCCCTCTCTAGCGGCTGGGCACCCATAACATCACGAATCTCGAGGATGGATCTAAGCTTCATTTTCTTATATGTTTTTTGAAGTTCACTTACATCTGTTGTTGGCCAGTGCCGCAACTCTTCGATGCTTGCAACACCGGCACTCCTCAAATCGTTAATTGCCCGGACGGTCAAAGGCAATGCCTCAATAAATTTGTCGATTGGAGAAACTTGTGCTAAATCTGCAACTATTGACTTGGAAGTCGTCCCCCGATTGTTTTCTTTGATAATTTTTATCTTTGCACCCGTTCCCAAATCCACTCGTAGGCCACTCAGAATTGTTGTGGCTCTCGCATCATCTGACAAAACCCTCCCTTCCACGTCAGCGAGCGCGAACTGCAAAGCAACCAGTAGATCATCCGGAGTTTTTATCGACTCGAATTCAGCATCGATCAACTGGGCCACAGCGTCATTTGGATTGAGAAAATGAAACATGAAATCAAGAACGTCGGTTTGACCTTCTTCATTGTTAAACCATTCCACTAATTCATTCGCTCGGAGTGCCTGAATGTTCCGCGTATATCCCAACTCATTTACAGCGTTATCCAACTGGCGGAAGGTCGCGCTGACCGCGAAACGCACAATCTCATCCGACTGTGGTCCGGCTTCCCTAAACAGCGGTCGCTCCGATAGGGTCTTTGTAAGACGATCTTTAATAGCATCGATCACCCATTGAAGCTGCTGAACAGTCAAATTCCTTCTTTTAAGCCAATCTTCTTCTGTTTGGATTTGCTGAAATGCAGAGTGAATGGCGTTGAATCGCATTTCAAGTTGTGGAATTCTACCGATCAATTGAGCATAGTCAGGCAAAAGATGCTCTGCCGTTCGCACAAAATTCACAAAAACCATAGCCAGACCGAATATTTTCTCTTGGCGTTTGGGATCGCGACTCGCTTTTTGTGTTACTCTAAAAATGGAGGCAGCCACATCTACGGCGCGTTGGTGTACGGATGTTTTGAAAAATCGCGTCATAACCCCCAATCCGAACACCATGTTTTTCTCGGCTCTTGCGGTCTTTAAAACTCCGTGCAGTCCTTCATCTCCATACTGAACTCGACGGCTCATATCCAGCACTTCGGTGATCCGATCATCGACCGCCAGCGAACGTTCCTGCGAGTCCGCGTCGGTGGATGCATATCCGAGAGTGGATAAGACGAGTTCGTCGACCGCGTGGGATACTTCTGATATCAAGGCCTTTGTAATTCGAGCGTCAGATGTTATGCGATCGAGATCGACTGCAATCAGTACCTTGTTTACTCCAAGAGGGCGCATGTACGCGCCCGTTTCGCCATCCGTCCGATGATCCACCTCAATAACATCACCGACTTGCGGCATGTAGTGATAAATCGCCATTTCATAAGCGAGCAAATCGCGTAACAGCGGCAACTGAGTATCCAGTCGCGGATCTTTGCTCTGAACGATTGCATCTGTCGGATTTGGAGTGGTCGATAGCGACGTATGGGAGTCCAGCACGTCTCGGATCGCCATAAAGCGTCGTTGAAAGTCACGCGGCCTGTTGTTCAATCTCTTGAGAACGAGCGGATGGATGGACGGTTGCGCGGTAGTGTCCTTCCGGGCCGTAAGGACCGCTCCATCATTTCGGTATGCGCGGTTGTAGAGACAATGTTGCCGATAATTGGCTTGATAAGCGTTCCACAGTGCTGTGGCAATGATGATAGGATGGCGTAAAACGTAGAGCGGCGTGATGATCTCGGGCCTGACAAGGTTAGGAATGGTTGCTTCGAGGATATCGAACGTACTCCAGAAGGCCAGACGTCCCGCGTTCCAGATACGGCGAGCCGCTTTCTGGCGCTCCGTCAATAGGGAACCGTCTTCATCGCCCGGAATAACGCCATGCGCTTTCTCGAACCAAGCGGCCCAGGACTCCCGACCGAAAAGGATCGCCTCCACGACAGAGGCAACCTTTTCTTGCACCCAATGACGCCGTCGGTCTGATCCCCAAGCGCCGACACGGGAATACCGGGCAGCCATGCGGTTCTTGAAATGCCCTTTAGGACTGATCGTCTTAAGGACCGCGTATGTAACCCGCATCGCTTGGCCCCAAACGCGCCCGATCGAGGCGGTGACAAAATGCGTCAGAGGATCCTCGGCATCCGGCGAGCGTAAAATATTGTTTCCTCTTTCGATTAATTCTTTAAGATCGTCGAGCGCTTCTCCCAAAATCTCTTGGACGTCGTTTCTTGGCTCTCCTGAATTCCGCAGTTGTTGCGTTTGGGCTTGAACATCCTGCAAGGCAGACAGAAGCTCTGGCAAGCCCTCCGCAGAATAAGGACTTTGCGCGAGTTCTTCAAAGCGATGGTATAAGCGCCCCAACGGTTCTCTTATTCCGGAATCCCGATTTATTCTGTAATACGCCATTTCAAAACGCTGGAAAATGCGCTTGAGCGCGGGACGCAGTTCAAATAGGAAGTCCTCTGCAGGGCTGCGGGATTGTCCAAGCACCTCTCGTCGAAAGTCCCTGATCGGAGAGAAGAGCTCAAGAAGGTCAGACGCGTCATAATATTTTGATTGAACGTGGTCGCCCCGGTAATCGTCCGGAATCTGGTCGTGGTATTCATTGGCCGGAGTCAAAAGATTACCGCCGATCGCCAGGCCGGGGATTTGAACCCCATTGGCGCGCACACCGAACCGCGTCGTTCGAGGATTAACGACCTGAACGGTTCCGATTTCCACCCGCCGTCTGCCCGTCAGTTCGACTGTGAATAGGTATTGAACCTGCCGGTTCTTTGAGAGGATGCGGTAATTTCGCACCGGCCCGCTGATCGCATCGACGGTATCAAAGGTCTCGGCGATTCCACTTTTGTAATCCGGATCAAAGCCGGCTCAAAGACGAAGCTGGTAGGATCGCTGGAATCCTCAAAGCGTCCGATCTGTATCTGCTCCCGTTCCACCTTGCCCATGAGATGGGTTTTCCAAACCACGGACCGCTGAAAAGCGGTGGGTGCAATTCGCCCTCCGGGCTCCAATACTTCGTAGAAGCCCGTCTGTTCCGGAAGACCTTCAGGGCTACTCTGGTATTGCTGAATCAGCGCATGGATGCTGGGGATGAGTTCAACAGGCGCATCTGTGGTTTCTTCCCCTAAGCCTTTCCCAATCCAATGACCCATCTTATGGGAGGCAAATCGCCACATCACTTTCTGGGAATTGCTCTTGTACAAGGCGCGGACGAAAATTTCCTGTTGGCCGTCTTCCGGATTCTTGCGATGGATATAGACGATAAAGGCAGGCCGTTCACCGGCTTCGGATGCGAAAGGTTTGGACAAGTAATAGGTGACGCCGTTGAACTCGATCTTGTGCGCCGGTGGAAATTCTTTGAGGATGTCACGGTCTTCAATATCCCCATCAAAATGGACTGGAAGACCGGACGTAGCCTGCTTGAACTCGGTGAGCGTAATAGGGCTTAGTTTTACGTCGGCTTGCTGCGTCCCGAGTGGCGCGGCCGGTTGCGCAACAGCTCGGAGCTTGACCTCATGCAGTTCGCGAAGCATGTCGTGGGCCTGAGACATCAGGCGGTTGGCTTCTCCCTCAAGCTTACCCATGTTCTCTATGGACTCGTGTTCCTGAACTTTCACCGCGATGTCTAGGTCTGCGACCAGAGAAAAGGCATCCCGAATGTCCTGTATTTCCGATTCCATTTTCACAAGGACTTGTTCGATGGCCTCGGACGTCACTGTTTCCGTCGCGTAGTCAAGCATCTTCTCCATGCGCGAGTAGGCCCTCGTGGCAATCTCAATAAGCTCCATCAGGCGCGCCCGGTCTTGTTCAATTTTGAGCTCGTTCGGCAAATTAATCCGATCATAGGAATTGAGGTTGCCTACGGCCTGAATTTGAGCCAGCAGGTCCTCTGCCTTATCAAAATCTTTGTCGGCCAGAGCTTTGCGGAACGCCTCAACACTGACCGGATTGGGTTTTCCTTGGCCAGGTAAAGCTTCCGCGCCCACCGCCTCTGGGCCCAGTACGCCTTCGGTCACGCGATTCCCTTGTTCATCGAACGTCCCATTGGTCGATGAAAGATCGCTGAAATGCCATTGTCCATTGCGGTACTGCAAAACGAGATGCTGGCCGGAAATGAAAGGGTTGGCAATGAAGACATCGCCTTGCACGCGCCCGATCGTAACCTCCGGCTTCTCGGACCCTCGGAAAATCATTGGCTTCGTATCGCCGGGAACGACAATCTGCAGTTCTTCTCCACGCACCGTAAATTCGACAGCCGTCGACCCCTTTCCACCCAAATGGAGAACCTTTCTGTAGACAGGCGTTTGGATCTGTACTTCCAATTTCGGTAATTTCAGATTAAAGCGGCCATCCGCAAGAGCCCGCAGCAAAGCTTGCCCCAGTCCTGGGACATCCGGTCCCTTGATGATCTCGATGGTAGCCGGTTCGTCGCCTTGGTCATAGTGATATCGCAAAATGAAATTCTGAAGATCCTCGCTCTGAGCGCTCCAGGGGTATGAGAACTCACGGACTCCCAATATGCGGCCGTGACCATCCATGATGCCCTGGACTCGCTCGCCTCCGCCAGGACTGAAGACCTGCCTGCCGTAACGAAGCTGCTGGATCGCCCGAGCATTCAATGTGCGGATTTCTTCC
>Ga0206942_1302_pt1 | contig 11869 bp, 3 predicted proteins | sample Alteio_BWOrgHeat_6_FD_153253 | JGI IMG/M metagenome (GOLD analysis project Ga0206942, IMG submission 153253) | Enriched cells from forest soil in Barre Woods Harvard Forest LTER site, Petersham, Massachusetts, United States -... | ecosystem: Environmental > Terrestrial > Soil > Temperate forest > O... | reverse complement strand
AGTATAATTGGCGCCGGCGATAACATTTGAGATGGTGAAATTTCCATTGGTATCGGTGCGGGTCCAGAATTCACAGTTTTTCATCCATTGCTGAAAATCATAAACGCCATCAGTGGTCGTCGGTTGTTGGACAACTCCAACCCACAAGCCGGCGGGCGAGGCATTGGTATTGTAAATATCATTGATGGCCATCTGGCCGCTGATGAATCCGCGCTGTGATGGGTTCGCGTAATTAGCGTTGGTGAACCAATTGTAGGGCCAGGCACCTGCTTCCGCAGCGGCCTGCGCCAGGGCATCGGAGTAAAGCGCCTGCGCGGCCTGATTGGTAGCGGTGATGGTATTGGTGATATTGTTGCAGTAGATGAAATAGGGCCCATACGTTTTGGACCACACTTCACCATTGCCCCAGTTGCCATCGGTTTGGCCGCTGCCGTAATGGCTGGTCTCAAAATAATTGAGGATGGTGGTGCCGGTATGGGACATGAGGTCGCGTTTCATGGGACCATCGCTGTAATATTCAGCGCTGGCGGAAACGTTCCAAAGGCCGACGTTCGCGCCGCCAGTGCCGACGCTGCTCCAACCCCAAACGCGCTGAACGCCAAAATCGGCGCTGTATTTATATTTGTCTTCGTAGCGTCCCTGGTAAATGCCATTGGTCCACAAGGAAACCTCCACCGGCGCGCCGAGCACGCCAACCGCTACAGCCGTGGATTGCACCTCCATCAACTTGTTGCGCGCGGCGTCCACGGACATCCAGTTAAAAATGGAGCCCGCGTAGATATTATCGCGGGATTCACCCATGCCCATGGGACCATCCTGGCTGCGATGGCTGAAAATAGCGGTGACATAAAAGCCCGGCGAGCCGCGCAACATGGAGAAATGGATGTCCATGTCACCGTTGGTGCTGGAAGTGCTGTTCAAATCAATCTCGCAATAGTTGCCGGTGTTGGCCACAACGGAATAGGTGAAGGAACCGGAGCCGAAACCGCCATTTTCCCAGTACAACTGGCCGCCGTTGTTGCCCCCGGCGAGCACCTGGTTGGTAACGAGTGTTCCGCTGTTGTTGTAAGTGTAATTGATCTGGTTGATCGTCGCGCCGGCGGTGCTGCAAAGGATCGAAACGGTGCCATTGGCCATGGTCACGGTACCGTTGCCATTATTGACGAGGGTTACGGCCGGCCCCGTGCCATCGCCACCTCCCGGGTTATTGGCATTAGCGGAAAATTCAGTAGTCAGAAGCGTGAACGCCACCAATAATTTATAAACCGTCGATTTCATGCGATTATGCGGGGATCCTTTAATGTAACTCATCAAACGTCTGGCGGCTAACCGTCGATTTTCGTCATGCCGCCGCATTAAAAAACGCACCAGCCAAAAGGCTGGTGCGTTGTTAACTATACATCTTTATCTGCGCCTTAAGGCGTGTTCGTAAAGACCAAGCGATAGAACACACTGTCGGTCGGGATGAACGGCACGACAAGCTGGTCGGTCGCGGAGGAGCCCGCCACATTATACCAGGTGGCCGTGATTCCCACACCAGGCGCATTGGTCTGCGATTGCAAGGTCCAGCCGGTATGATCAGAAGGCCATGACAATGTCAGGCTGCCCGCGCTGGCGGAGAACACGATGTTGGTCGGATTGGGGTTGACAGGGACTACGACCAATCCGCCGTTGGTCAAGGTAATCGTACCGTTCACCGCCAATTGGTTCTGCCATATATAATTGGTCGTTCCGGTTGGATCAGTGGCCGGCAAGGTCATTGACGCAAATCCAGAGACCGGATGGTTAAACAATGTATAGGTCGTCCCGTTGAAAAGACCCGGCCCCACGTTTGTAACCACGAGCGTTGCCGTCGGATTGACAGTGATACCCGGCGCCGCCAGTTCACCACTGGTTTGGGTATTGGTTGCATCGAGGTCAATTCTGACAAGTCCCGATAACGTAGCATTGCTGGTAACGTTGAATGTGCCGGTCGGCAGACCAGGAGTAAGTGTCGAAGTCTGGTCAGCCAGCAGGAAGCCGTTGAGCGTTCCAATGCCTCCCAGGGTATTGGTGATCACTTCAAAGACGCTATTCGTTATCAATACCGCGTTGGTTGTGCTGTCAGTGAGATCAATAATATTTGTCTCATAGCCCATCGAGCTGGCATCCAGCGTCGCGCCGGCCGAGGCGATGGTAACAACCGCGGAATTAGTGATTTCAACAGGCGCACAGAGTTTCAACACACCATTACTGACGGTGGTATTACCAGTATAAGTCATGTCAAGCGTCTGCAAGCCAATGTTCGTAGCCATGGTAAAGCCGTCCGATTCCGTAAACACATTCGTCGTCGTAACACCGCCATCATTCAATGACAGCGTGCCAGTGCCGACTTTAATGATACTGATGGGATCCACAAGGCCGCCACCGTAGGTGGTGCTGGTGTTGAGTCCGCCAATTGCGAATGCCAGGTTCACGCCGTTGGCATTGCCTGCCGTAGCAGCGCCTTCAAGTTGAACCGTATCATCGCCGCCCTGCAGCGCGCCAATCTGGAAGGGAATAAGGACACCCGCAGCATTAGTAGGCCAGGTAGCGGCAGTAGTGCTACTAAGAGAGCCAGCATGAAATTGCACGTTCGTGATCATCGTCACCGTGGCATTGGGCAAACCATTGGTGTTGCCAAAGCCAACATTGCCGACATTGCCTGGACTGAAGTTATTGTTTCCCTGCATGATGATTTGACCGGTAAAGGCTGACCAATTACCGGCGTTACCGCCGCGCACATATTGGTCAACCCAATCCACCGTTCCACTGCCTGTCAAGCTGCCGAAATAATCGCCACGATTACAGGCCCAGATAGTGAGAGTTGCTCCCGCCGGCACAATGAGCGGATTCTGCGTGCCGGGGAAGTAAGTAGGCGTGGTGCTGGCGCCCGGCTGGCCGCCGTTCAGGTACAAGTTGACATTGGTACCCAGGGCGGTGATCGGGCCAAGGCCCGGCGCATTTGTGCTTTCAAAGACATTGGCCGTCGCCGCACTTCCGGGAGCGCCTATCCAAACAGTGGAATTGCTGATGGTCATGCCGCCGCTGAACAGATTGTTCGTCAACGGGTTGAGGACCAATGTTCCGGGACCGGTGACAAAGAGCGCCGTCCTGGCTCCGGTAGCGCCGTGATCCTGGATTTGACCGTTATAAGTGTTGGTCACATTGAGCAAATCCAATACGGTCAGGACGTTGGTGGTCGTGGTCGAAGTAGAGCTGTTCGTGATGATACCAACAAACGTATTGGCCGCGCCAGATAAGCCGTTGACCGTTTCACTGAATCCATTCATGTCCAGGATGCTGGGTGTGATCAACCCGCCATCCACGTTCAGCGAGCCAGTGGAACCGGCCACGCTGTTCGCATTCGGCAATTGATTATTGCTCGTCACTTTTATCACGCCGTTGCTGACTTCAGTAGTGCCCTGGTAGGTCAAGGTTCCAGCCAGGGTAATGATGCCTGAGCCGACGGTTCCAAACGAACCGGTACCGCTTACGTTACCACCAAAGGTAGTGGTATTGGTGAAGTTAAGAGTCAATGCGCCGTTATCCGTCACCGATGTATTGCTGCCCAGGCTTCCCGCCGCGCCGTTACCAACCTGCAACGTGCCGGCTGAAATGGTGGTCGGACCGCTATAGGTATTGTTGGTCGCCAACACAATGGTCGAGTTGGTGGCGCTCACGGTGACACTGCCGGTACCACTGATGGAGCCATCCACAAAATGTGTGAGACCATCACCCTGCTCAAACACTAACGCCCCGTTATTAGTGACATTGCCCTGGCCGATATCGCCTGCCGCGCCGCTGCCGATCTGCAGCGTTCCATTCTTGATGGTAGTTGATCCCGAATAACTATTGGGCGTGTTCACGATCAACGTACCCGTCCCGTCTTTACTCAGGGTTGCGGCACCCTGGATCGAGCCACCAGAAGCTACGATCGTGTAAACCGGAACCACCGTGTTGCTAACAATAACCGCATGTGGAACCACCGACGAGGTCAGTTGGACGTTGACAATTCCACCATTGGAATCATTAAAATTCACGGTATCACCATTGGTATAGGCCCATGAAGTACTCGTGCCACTCAGGTACCAATCCAGGTCGCCGGCGGTATCCCAGGCTGCGAAGCTACCATTCCAAACGATGTTGTCGTTGGCGCTGACGCCAACCACCAGGGCGAGCTGTCCAGCTACGGAAGTATCCAAAGTAGCCGCCGCACCGGCCTGGTTGAAACCAAGCGGCACCAGATTCCCCGCATTGCCAATCAAACCTCCGGTATATGTGGCCAAAATGTACCTGCCAAAGGGCAAAGTGCCGGTAGCATTGATGTTAACAAACCCGCTATTGAGCGCCAGGTTTCCGGTGACCGCGATCAAATCATGAGTCGAGCTGCCCACGTCCATTGCCAGGGTGCCGCCACTGACAGTCAGTCCGCCGTTGATCGCCAGAGAGCCAATAACACCATTGGTCGCCGGAGAAATTGTGGTGGAAGCCGGAACAGTAACGAGTCCATTCACCTGGCCGGTGCCGGCAAGGATTTGGTTCACTCCTACTTTGGAGCTTAACGCGAGGCCGCTGGCTGACGAATCCAATATCGCGCCACCATTGACGATGATGGCGGGGCTGTTGGTCAGCGTCGCGCCGGCACCTAATGTCAAAGTACCCTGGCTGACAACGGTATTGCCGTTATAGGTGAAGGCATTCGTAACAAGCGTCAAGGTGCCAGCACCTGCCTTGGTGAGGCCACCCGTACCGGCGTTGCCTATCGTATTGGAAAAGGTAACGCTCGATCCGGCGGTATTGATAGTGGCACCACCGCTGCCGATGGTCACTGTTCTGGTTGAGATGTCGTCTGTATTGCCGTTATATTGCAGCGTGCCGCCGTTAAAGTTGATATTACCCGAGCCAAGGTTTCCAATGGTGCTAAAGACGGTCGTGCCTCCATTAAGATTGATACCACCTGCGAAGGTATTAGTAGTGGATAATGTCACTGTACCCGAACCACTCTTGGTGAGACTGCCAACGCCGCGGACGCTGCCGGTGCCGGAAAGGGTATAGCTATTGGCCGTGTCATTAAACGTAACGGAAGAGGGAATCACGTTGGTGTTCAACGTAACAGTGATCGAGGGTCCAGTGCCTGAGTCGTTGAAGAGAACATTGTCTCCCAAAGAACCAACCTGTTGATAGGTCGTTGAATTGTTCAAGGCATCCAACCAGTCCGACGTCACGCCGATGTCCCAAGTGCCGCTGCCGGTATTCCAGGTGAGCGGCTGATCGACATTGGTAACAACCAGATCAATCGAACTATTGGCCGTATCGTTGGAAAGATAACCATAAATATGGGGGGGAAGCGTGAGAGTGGATAAAGCAGAATAACCGGTGCCGCCAAGAGCCCCGGTATAAGTGACTAGCGGGAAGACACCGGTGGAAAGCCCTCCACAGGAGACACTGACATTGACCGGACTGGTCAAACTCAGGCTGGTGCCGGTATTGGTGATATAAAGAGGGGCTATTGTCGCGCTCGGCACAATGGTATTGCTGTAAATGAACTGAAGTGTGGTGCCTGAATTTAAAGTCACATTGGCATTGGCGAGGCTCTTAGCACCCGCAGCATAAGTGTAAACACTGTAGGATGCGCCGCTTGAGACAGTTGTGGCTGCGGAGTTAATACTGGCACCGGATTGTTCAAAATTACCACCATATACACTCAGAGCGCTCGTCCCAACATTTCCAGAAGCACCATCAATCTGAAGCGTGCCCTCATAGACTTTTGTTCCACCCGTGTAGGTGCTGTTACATTGGATAATTACTGTTCCTGCGCCCATTTTAACTAAACTATCCGCAGTACCACCCGCCGAACCCTGCCGAATGGTGAGGTCGCCTGCAGGTCCGAAGTACAGAGGAGCACCTGGATTATCCTGATAGAGCATCAAGCTGCCGGTCGTACCCGGAATCGTTACAAGATTGGCGCCGGAGGCCTGCCCGATATAAATCGGGTTATTGCCCACGTTGGTCGTCACAAGGATGCTGCCCACAGTGAAATTGCGGCCGCTGGGAATATTGACCTGCCAGTTTCCAAACAAAGCGTTGGTCTCATTAAAACGAAGACCCCAAATGGTCAAAGTGCTGCTGGCCCGAACGCCACCATAAGTGCCGGCGCCGGCGTTAACGCAATCAATGACGCCATTGATCGTGCCGCTAATGCTCGGAGGGTTTGCGGAAGGATTCGCAGTATAGACCCCCAATGTGGAACCGCCAACAATCTGGCCGGAAGCCACACCCACAAAATCCGTATCGTTCAGAGTGGCATAAACGTTACCACCGGCAGCCCCGCCGTTGGTTGGGCCGAGCAGCGTGCCTGTCGCATTGGTGATGGTAACAGAAGCGCCGCTGGCCAAATAGAACCGCGCGGCACTGCCTGAAGTCGCGCTAAGAGTTCCGCCGAGTGCCAGGGTTCGTCCAGAGCCGACGTTCCAGTTCTGCACACCATTCAAAACCACATTTTCGTTCATCGTCAGGTTTGCAGTGGCGCTCGACATATCCACGCCGTTCAATCCGACAATGCCGGCCGTTCCCAGGGTATTTGTAAAGCCATCGTTGCTGATGGTCACAGGACCGCCGGGATTGAGAATCGTAATGCCCGCCCAATTCGTGTTCGCGCCGAGACCTTCCGTATCTGCGCCGGTAACGGTGCTGTCCCATTGGGCAATGTTGTTTGGGCCTGGCACTACGCCACCCTGCCAGTCTGAAGGAGTGGTCAGGCTGGTGGCACTGTTGGCCTTAACAATCGTTGTTGTTTGGGCATACGCCGTGGTCGCGGCGCCGGCCACAAACAGGACGGCGGCAATCAATGATCCTTGCACTGTGAGAGCCTGCAAGAGACGACGGGAGGAGGTTTGAGTTGCGTTTTTCATAGGGTTAGGGAACGGGTTTTAATACGGCAGCGGCACTCGCCCTCGGCAACGAGGACGGCAATCTCGACTTGAACGTTTAATCCACACGGGATTTCATTTGGCCCATCAATTTTTGTTTTCAATCCCGACAAAACAACCGTCAAGCTGACGATGCGGTGTCATTGATTGATTACGGGCTTGGGTGAAATCTAACACATTCCTTTGTTTTGAAAATCGCCAATACTGGTGATAGTCCCATCCACAGGCAATTTCTGTTTATATTTCTCCTTTTTGCCGATTTCCGCGGGGCTATAGGGTACTATATGTATTTGATTTTAAAGTGTTTAAAAAGATAGCTGGCCGCCATTTCATATGCAGATGCCAAATATATATGCGAAAACTGAATTCCCGATGGCTGGCATCACCACTTTTTTATGGCCGCGACGTTGCATTTTAAAAAAATCCGCCCAAAATCGAATCATCAAGTATAACTGCCCATGAACACCATCACGTTGCGCTCCTATATTATTCTTTTGCTCGTAACCGGAACCTCTGTTCTCCAGGCCGCCACCAATAGCATCCCGCTGCTGCAAATCAAAGCAGACCAATCCACAGGCAGGCTCAGCCCGATGTTGTACGGGTTGATGACTGAGGAGATCAATTATTCGTATGAGGGCGGCCTTTATGGCGAACTCATCGGCAACCGCACGTTCAAGGGAAACACGAACGAACTAAAATTCTGGAGCGCCACCGGCGGCGCCATCATCTCGGTGGACACCAACGCGCTGAACAGCACGCTCAACTGGAGCTTGAAGGTGGACACATCCGATACCTCGGCAAGTTCGCCGGCGGGAATCGTCAACCACGGTTACTGGGGCATTCCGGTGCGGCCCAATACATCCTATCAAGTCTCGTTCTATGCCAGGACCACGTATTCGTTTTCCGGCCCGCTAAAAGTGAGCCTGGAAAGCGCGGATGGAAAAACAATTTATGCCTCGGCGGAATTTTCCGGACTGACGAGCGACTGGCAACAATTCATGACGCTGTTGACGACGAAAAATGTGACGCCATCCAAAGATAATGTGCTCAAGATCACGACCACCGAGCCGGGCACGTTTTGGTTCCAACAGGTTTCCCTGTTTCCGCCGACTTACAAAAATCGCCTGAACGGGAATCGCCCCGACCTGATGCAATTGCTGGCGGACATGAATCCAAAATTTCTCCGGCTGCCCGGCGGCAATTATCTTGAGGGACGCACCATTGACGAACGGTTCGAATGGACCAACACAGTCGGCCCCATCCAGGAGCGCGCAGGCCATGAAAGCCCGTGGAATTATTGGTCCACGGATGGTTTGGGATTGTTGGAATACCTGGAATGGTGCGAGGACTTGAACATTCAGCCGGTGCTGGCGGTGTACGCGGGATATTCTTTAAACCACACGCATATTAATCCCGGCGATGATATGAAACCGTACGTGCAGGACGCCCTGGATGAGATTGAATATGTGATAGGCGATGCCAACACCAAATGGGGCGCGCAACGCATTCGCGACGGGCATACGGCGCCGTTTCCGTTGAATTACATCGAGGTGGGGAACGAAGACCAGTTCGACCATTCGGGCAGTTATGATGCGCGCTTCACGCAATTCTTCGACGCGATCAAGGCCAAATATCCCCAGTTACAGATCATCGCCACGACGAAGGTGAAGAGCCGGGCGCCGGACCTGTTGGACGAGCATTACTATCGCTCGGAGGAAGAGATGGAAGCGCATGCGCTCGATTACGACAGCTATCCGCGCACGAATAACATGAAGATTTTCTGCGGCGAATGGGCCACGCGCGTGGGTTCGCCCACGCCGAACATGGCAGGCGCGCTGGGTGACGCAGCGTGGATGACCGGCATGGAACGGAACTCTGACCTGGTAGTGATCTCGAGTTATGCGCCGTTGTTCGTGAACGTAAGTGACCTGAAGCGCGGTGGTTCGATGCAATGGCCGACCGACCTTATCGGGTACGATGCGCTGAACAGCTACGGCTCCCCGTCGTATTACGCGCAGAAGATGTTCAGCCTCTACCACGGCGACACCATCCTGGGGACGGACTCGACAAATATCCCGATGCAACTGTGGCAACCGCCGATCAAGATGCGGAACGGTGTCCCGCAACCGCGCCAGCCGGCGCAGATGATCCGAAAAGTGTTCTTTGATGCGACGCGCGACAGCGACAGCGGAACCATCTTCCTGAAAATGGTCAACACGCTCGGCACACCGCAACCCGTGGAGGTGCAGATCAGCGGGGTTACGTCCGTGGAAGCAACTGGAAAGGCGATCGTCATGAAGGCCGATAGCCAGGATGCCACCAATTCGATCGAGCATCCAAAGAACGTCGCGCCGGTCGAGAAAACGATGGGTGGGTTGGGCAAGGATTTCACGAAGACGTTGCCGCCCTATTCCATCACGATTTTGGAGTTGCAGGCGAAGTAATTACCAATTCGCTATCATCAGTTTCGGCGATTGACCGGGGATGGGGAATGGCGGTTAATCGTGTGATGAATTCCCGTATCTTATTGTCAGCGCTTTGCGGCGCGCTGTTGCTGGGAGCAACCCTGCCGACGATGGCGGCGGACGATTTTTCGTGGCCGGCATTGACGAGCCAAAACAAGCCGTGGTTGTGGTGGTGGTGGCCGGGCAGCGCGGTGAACAAGGCGGACATCACAAGCCAACTGGAAACATTCCAACAGGCGGGCGTCGGGGGCGTGCAAATCATTCCCATCTACGGCATCAAAGGCGGCCAGGCGGATTACATCAAATTTCTTACCCCCGAATGGATGGACATGATGGGTTACACGGTTTCGCAGGCGCGCAGCCTGGGGATGAACGTGGATATGGCGCTGGAGACAGGCTGGTGCTTTGGCGGACCAGCGAGCACGAAGAACGACGCGAATGCATTGGTGGTGGAACGGACGTTCGATGTGGCGGGCGGAGCATCACTCGACCAGACGTTTCCGGGCGGAAGCATCCAGGCTTTGATGGCATTCGGAACGAACGACGCGAAACTTGATTTGATGGGCCAGTTGAAGGCGGACGGGAGCATTCATTGGACGGCGCCGGCGGGAGCATGGCGGGTGTACGCCATCTCTCAACGGTTCTCGGGCCAGAATGTGAAGCGCGCCGCGCCGGGCGGGGTCGGGCCGATGTTGAATCCGTTTTATCCGCCGGCGATGGCCGATTATCTGAAATGGTTCGACGGCGCGTTTGATTCGTACACGGGCCCGAAGCCGCACGCGGTGTTCCAGGATTCGTACGAGTATCAATGCAATTGGTCGCCGGACTTTTTTTGCGCAGTTCAAACGGTTGCGCGGGTATAGGCTGCAATCGGTGTTGCCCGCGATGTTCGGGGACGCATCCAGCGATGAAGCGGCGCGGGTAAAATCGGATTATCGCGAGACGGTCTCCGACCTGATGGCGAACACGACAGACCCGATGTGGATGGATTGGGCGCACCGGCACGGCTTCGTCGTGAGTTACCAGGCGCATGGGGCGCCCGCGAACTGGCTGGACCTTTATGGGGATGCGGACATTCCCGAGACGGAAATGTTCCACCTGGACCGCAATCCGCTGGTCTCCAAATTCGCGTCTTCGGCGGCGCATGTGCAGGGGCATCCGTTGACGGGCGCTGAGACAGGCACATGGGTCTCGGAACATTTCACTTCAACTTCCAGGCGGTTGTCCGTGGGTTTCAGATTATCCACTGCCACGCGGAACGGTGGTATCAACAACGTGCCATAATCTTTCCCATTCAACCGTACCCGCGCGCTCTGGCAGACCTTGCCTAAATCGAGAAAATATTTCCGATCACTGTTGGCGTCCGGCGCATCGAAACTGATGCTATACACCGCCGACCCGGCAAAGCTTTGGGCTTTCGTGTCGCTTTCATCTGTCCAGGATCCAAGTTTTGTCGTTTGAAATGATGCGGGCAGATCCGGTCCGCCCTGGTTAAAGGTCACATCCCAATTGCCGGTGATTTCTGTCGGCGCGCCGTTCGTCTGCAAATATGCCCACGCCGGACCTGCTGCGGTTTTGTCGGCGAAGCAACGCAAAATGATCGAAGCGCCGGGTTCCAACTGCAAAAAGACTTGTGTCGTGTCGGTTAAAAATGGCCTGGTCTTGGCCAATCCGCTCTCGCCGGTCAGCGGATCGAGCATGACCACCGATTTCGCCGGGCGACCGAGCGTCACCCAACCGTCCAACGCCTGTCCTTTGCGATTGGCGATGAAATAATACCATCCGCCATCGAACGAGCGCCGGGTGAAATATATTCCCGTGTGATCGCTCACCGCTTCCTGCGCCGCGCCTGCGGCTGTCAGCGCGCTTTGTTCATCCCCGATCAATATGCGTCCGCGCCCGATCTTCGCCTCCTGCAAATTATTCTTCGTTGCCACTGGCTTGATGCGGGCCAGCAATTTTTTGAACTGCTTCCGCCGTGCATCAAGATTGCTCCATCCCGGCACATCCGTGGGCAGCGCGGTTTCAAAGATTACCGTCGCTCCACGCCGCGCGAGTGAAATCAACTTATCCAGCGTTTCCACCGGCATCAATTGGCACGGCGGAACAAGAATCGTTTTATATTCCCCACCTGGAACCTCTATTTCCCCGTCATCTGTTTTGGCGCTCTTCAATTGCTTGTCCGAGATGTAATCGAATGCATATCCGCTGTTCCAAAGATTGCTCGCGGTCACACCCACTGACTGACCGGTGAACCATTGGGTTACACTCACCGTCATTGTCGGCAATGCGCCATCCGGCGTATTCCACAGATCGGAGATCGGCCAGTACAACAGCACGTCATTGTCCGGTTTGCCCGACTGCAACACCGATTGGCAGCGCGCCGCATACGCGTTCAGCGCCGGCACGTCGTGCCAGATGGAATTGCGCGGGTTCATCTCCGTGCTCGCATAG
>Ga0206942_1301_pt1 | contig 11899 bp, 13 predicted proteins | sample Alteio_BWOrgHeat_6_FD_153253 | JGI IMG/M metagenome (GOLD analysis project Ga0206942, IMG submission 153253) | Enriched cells from forest soil in Barre Woods Harvard Forest LTER site, Petersham, Massachusetts, United States -... | ecosystem: Environmental > Terrestrial > Soil > Temperate forest > O... | reverse complement strand
GCTGAATTATTTCAGGCTTTTTTACTTAGTAAATCAGCACTTAAAAATGAAATGCAAAGAATAGCTGATGCGGATGCGCTCGTTCTTAAAGAAACGCTTACATATGCGATAAACCTCAGCATTAAAAAAATAATAATAGCAACGCATGTCCCGCCTTTTCCTGAGTGCTGCCTGCATAAGGGCAAGAAAAGTGATGTGCATTGGTTACCTTACTTTTCTTCAAAAGCAATAGGGGACGTTATTTTAGCTTTTGCACAGAAAAATCCGGAAATCAATATTTTGGTTTTATGTGGACATACTCATAGCGGCGCCTTGTTTAAACCCTATGAAAACCTTGAAATTAAAGCAGGAAGCGCACAATACTACAAACCTGACCTACAGGAAGTTATTATTATTTAAATTTCCTTTTGTTTTGCTTTTACCAACATTCACGTAAACATGATCGCACCGAGAGTACTTCATCGCGCCTATTGCCAAAATCCGTATGCGTTTTATGAACTATTAAGAATTTCTTGATAGTTCAAATTTGCACAATAATACCTTGATACAACCATACACGCTTTATGGCTTCTATTGATTATTTTTCCTCTTTATTGTAACTTACCCGTCTGCTCACGAAGCCAATCTTCAACTGAACGAAATTTATACTATTCAATCAACTCCACGATGACCAAGGAACCCTTATAATGAAAAAAAAATCAGCTATCATAACAGGCGCCAGTAAAGGTATTGGTCGAGAAGTAGCAAAGCACTTATCTTTGCAAGGATACGATTTGCTATTAATTTCAAGAACAGAAGCATTGTTAGCTGAATTAAAAAAAGAATTAAGCATTGCATCTAAAACAACTACCATTGAAACCGCTGCTATAGACGTCTTTAATTTTAATGAAGTGAATAAAACCGTCGCTGGTTTTTATGAAAAAACAGGTACAATTGACTTGCTTTTCAATAATGCTGGATATGTAAAAAGAGGCACCTCGGAGATTGACCTAGCCGAATTGTCTTTAATGATAAATTCAAATTTAATTGGAGCGGTCAATTTGATCAAATCGGTTGTTCCGTTAATGAAAATGAAAAATAGCGGCTACATTATCAATGTTTGTTCCAGGAGCGCTCAGGCACCAAGAAGTTTTCTTGGTGGATATGCAGCTACTAAAGCCGCCTTATTAGCATTCAATGAGGCATTATATAAAGAAATGAAAGAAACAAATATCAAAGTAACAGCTCTATGTCCTGGTTTTGTTGATACGGAAATGACAAGTGATGTAAAAGAAGATAGAGAAAAATTAATTAAAACCACAGATATCTGCTCTGCTATTGATTTTCTACTATCATTATCATCATCGGTTGCTTTAAAAACACTCTCATTTGAAAGCATTGTTCAGGTTGGCGGGTATTGTTAATGAAAAATATAAAAAAAATATTTTTTTCATTATTTTTAACTTTGATAAGCCAAGCCAGCTATTCGTTGGAAACTATAAAACTTGCCATACTTGATAATTTCAAATATCAAAAATATGTTACCACTAAATATAAAGATTATTATCTCCAAGGTCTCTCCGTAGCCATAAATGAAGCACAAAAAAAAGGTATCATCATTGAATAAAAATATTTCAATACGATCAAGAGCCACTATCTATTCTGGGTAAAATACCAGAATTACTAGCATGGAATCCAGATGTAATAATCGGCCCGCGAGACTCAAATAAATTTTTAATGCTAGCAACTCATATCAGAGATACGTTAACAATTTCACCATTTGCCACATCTTTAACCGTCAGTAAAATGCCAGGCAATTTTTTTAGCATCACTTTATCTGATTTATTTGAAGCAAAAGCTATTTATAATTTTATACAATGGAAATTTCCTAACAAAGAGATAGTCGTACTTACCGAAGCTGAATGTAAAAGTTGCACGGATGTAAGCGAACAGTTCATTGAACTGTGGTCAAAAAATAAAAAAAATAAGCCTACTCAAAAGTATTTTATTTCACAGCAAGTTACCAGTTTAAGCTTGACGGACATTACAAAAAACAACAACGATAATCAAATTTTTTTAGTCGCAAATAATGCTCACAATTCGGCTGTTTTAATGGCAAGAATAACTGAACTTTCTCATAACAAAAGTATATTTATTGGAGGAGATGGATGGGGCTCATGGGAGGATACCGAGGTTGGGAAATTGGGCAACACAGAAAATTACCTAGCCTATAATGTTGTACCTTGGGGTCTCGAAGCGTGCGATAATGACATACGTCTATTTCAAGAACAATATAGGCAATTATTTAATACCAAGGCAAACAATAAGCTAACTTTTATTGCATACCAAACAGCAATGTCTATAGTTTCCAGCTACGAAAAATATGGAAAAAACTTAACAGGTTCAACAAAAACAAAACTACTATCAGGATATAAAAAAGCATTATCAAAAAATAAATATTGGTACAAGCCTACGGATTATCTGGCATACAAAATTTACAACAACAACCATTCAGTCTATGCACTTGTAAATCCCTCAACCAATCGATTACTTAATTATAACTGTCTTAAAAATGAAAAATAAAATTTTAACCTTATCAGACGAAATAAAGAAAAATATACGAAGTAGAGTAATGCTATGCGTTCTTATATTAGCGATAGCCCACATCATATCAATATCATTTTACATATACTTTTTTACTGAACAGACAAAGCGTCAATTAAATGATATATCAAAAGACTTAACTCCATATATTATTAGTCAAGAAATAATTGGAAACAGATATGCTATTGATTTAAAAATAAAAGAGATAGAAGAATCAAATAACATCCGAATCAAGTGGATCAAATATAAAACCAAACAGGAGCGTGGCCTAAAATTTTCAAATCCACTCATCTGGAAATACACTGTTCCAGTAGTAGCTATAGATAATAAATATTATGGATATTATGAAATGTCAGGCTATCTGACAAACGATCCATGGATAGCTCTTGGTCTTTTTATTCAACTTCTATTCCTAATAATTTTCTTAATCATTATTCGTTTTATACTTTATCCGATAGCCAACGATATTCCCAAAAAAATATTTGTAGACCCGATCAACAATTTGATCCACTTGTTAGATAAAAATAATAAGAATGAAATTGACTCGTTTATTGCGCCTGCTGAAATTCTATTACTTAGAGATCGATTCATTGAAATTTTGTCCAAGCAAAATGAAATTTTAAAAAAGACTGAGATCGTAAAAATATCAGAGCAAGTAGCTCACGACATCAGATCACCATTAGCCGCCATCAATATAGCAATTTCCGATGTATCCTTTATTCCAGAAAACAAAAGAATAATAATTAAAAGCGCCTCTCAAAGAATAAATGACATTGCAAATAACTTGCTCTCAAAGTCTAAGAATATTAATAAACATGATATTGCCATTAATAGCAAATCAGAATCGCTACCTGAATTGATTTTTACTGTAATTGAAAATATTGTTTCAGAAAAAAGATATGAGTATTTTAATAGCAAATTAAACATTCAATTACATGTTTCCGATTCATCATACACCTGTTTTTCCCTTATAAATTTGGCTTTATTCAAAAGAGTTTTGTCTAATTTATTAAATAATAGTATAGAAGCCACTCAATCAGATGGATGCATTACAATTCATCTTTCTTGCGACGAGCAAAATGTAACGATAAATATTCAAGATAACGGATGTGGAATCCCTCCTGAAATTTTACCCAGGCTAATGGAGCCTGGCTTTAGCTTCAATAAAAAAAATGGTGCCGGCATTGGTCTGGCTTATGCAAAACAATATATCGAGCAAATTAATGGTAAAATTTCCATTCATTCTGTCGTTAGCCAAGGAACCCAGGTAACAATCACACTACCTAGGACTGAATTTCCAGATTGGTTTTGCGCTATTATTAACATCGATAATAAATCGAATATTATTATTTTAGACGATGATCAGTCAATTCATAAGGCATGGGATGAAAAATTTAGCCATCTGACTGAAATTAATTTATTACATTTTTACAAAGCTTCTGATTTAATTGAAAGCAATCATCCTATAGCTGACCTCTACTTGATTGACCATGAATTATTTAACGGCAATATTAATGGTCTAAGTGTAATAGAAAATCTACACTTAAATCAGAAAGCTATATTAGTTACAAGTTGCTTTGAGGATAACTTTATTCGAAAAGAATGCACAACTATTGGAGTAAATATTTTACCCAAGCCGATTGTACCGTATATCCCAATTAAAATGATTACAACAAAAGACAAAGCTATTTCTAATATATTAATCGATGACGATGAGTTAATAAGAGATGTATGGATGCTTTGCGCCAAACAAGCCAACATTAATCTCTTCGTCTATGCTTCTATTGATGAATTTCAGAATGAAATTAATTTATTTTCAAAAAATGTTCTTATTTATATCGATTCTCATCTTAGTGGCACGATTAAAGGTGAATTATATGCTAAGAAACTTTATGAGATGGGATTTAAAGAAATATATTTAACAACTGGTTTCCAACCTGACTATTTCACTCCCATGCCGTGGATAAAAGCCATTGTAGGCAAAGAACCGCCATTTATTGGCGATGCATCACCAATTGAAGTTAATATGAGATAGAACAATGCCACAATTTCGGCTAACACAAAAATTTCCAACAGACTGCAAAATTAAACAACTACATGAGCCTGTCATTACAACACATCCGCTTGATGACTGGTTTATTGACCGAATGATCGTTGATCGCAAGATAATAGCGATGATTACCCATGCAAAATCTACCTTCACTTTTTTCATCCCCTACGCTGATGCAGGTAGCGCCATAAAAATGATTGTTTACTTTAAAAATCAGCTTAAAGAGCTGTTTCAGAAAAATTTATTGCCAGCACTTGTTTTGGAAGTAGAAAAACTGTTTGTAGTTGATAAAAAAATCTTAGGGCACATGAACGACTTTAAACGCTGCGCTCCCTATTCAGGTGATCCATGGCCTGTTGATTGGCATGATGTCGCAGAGCGCATCAATAACATGCCAACCAAAGGTGGCGAACAAGATTGGCTATACCCTGTGGAGCGTTTCAATAATTTACTGGGCATCAATTTACCAAAAAGAAAGAGTAGATTTTCTGCATTTTAATGGTAAAAAGACACACTGGGACGCGGGTTCAATTGATTTTCAAGGACGATTTTTTCCGGGGTATAATTTGGGGTATGTTACACGGTCAACAACATCGCAACAGATAAACAAACCCGAATCTGCTGTTAGGGAAGTTATAAAAGCACTATAAGGGAAATTATTAAATGAAAATAAAAATTCAATGGATATATTTATTTATAATTCTGCTTGTAATATCTAAAAAATCTTTTGCGAATGATTTTAGTGGCGAATGGATTTGGCCAAATAGCACTTTCTTTAACTCCATTCAGATTAGCGTAGAGCAAGATAATAATAGAAACAATTTATCTGGATACAGTCAAAATCAGTGTGGGCCTATTCATATTGCTGGCGTTAGCAATAACAATGGACTTAGCCTGACATTAAACATTAACGGAAACAGGATCAATTGCCCCACTTGGATTAGGCTCATTGCTTCATGTCAAAATGCTGACTGCACAACAGTACAAGGGACATGGTACGATAGCAATCATTTAATAGGAACTCTGGTTTGGATCAAAAAAAACAAAAAATTTTATATCAGCTCTCCAGTACCCGGCTCTATCTTTTCAATTGATGTAGAATCATACATGCCTTCCTTGAATTTTAAAGTGAATAACCCTTTTTCTTCGACTACACTTAAGTGGTCTTTAAAAATTGATTATCATTGGAGACGAGGAAAAATCAGCGCCAAATTACCTACTGTAACCACAGACACAAACCAGTATAAACCAGATCTTAGCCCATGGAGCATCATTGGCGGAGCTCTTACGGCAACGGTAACTCATGGCTCCTTGGATAGTGTTAACAACGAGATTGCTACCTCTACTTATAAGATTTACGGTACCAATCCAGGAAAGTATTTAATTGATAATGAAATTAAAGATCCCATTCAAGCAAGCATCGCTTGTGTTGAAAGCGAATATCGCCAATTTGACGCCCCTCGGGAAAATGGTCAAGGCCTACCTCTCATTGGAATAAATGAAAGAGGGCAAAAAGTTGGAGGTATCGGAATTATGCAAATTATTAATAAAAAATATACCGCTGCGACACTCTGGAATTGGCGTTACAACATAAAAGAAGGGCTGCTTAAATTGAACGATAAGCGTTTAAAAGCAGCACGATTACATATTAATGAAAGAATTCGGTTAAACGCTGAAAGAAAAAAATTAGTCCTATCTAGTCGCTGGCGCGAAATTACCACTTTTTTAACAAATTTTACGACCTATCAGCTGGGATATAAGGTATTATTCCCTTTTCATAAGCAATTTCCTGCACTTCACGCGGCATAGTACGCACATCAACAATAAATCCATTGAAAGTGATCATCCAAGTAAAAGGCAAGTGATCCAGTTTACTTGGCAAACACCATCGATGGTCAAACTGGTGCATTTTTAATAAGTCGCGAATTTGTTTTGATTTATTTCCAGCAGTGCTCTGACTAATACCAAACGAACTTGCTAGCTCACCTGCACTAACATACGGAGACGTGCTCTTGTCGAATAAGAAATTAACAAACCCAATCGCATAAATTATTCGTGTCCTTCCGGCAAAGATGTGTGCTTAATACATCACTAAACGCTTAAGATTTTCTCATCACTATCAAAGAGGAAATCAGCATGACAAATAATATTGTGCCTCCTGTTACTTCACTGGAATCAGTTGTACAGCAATTCGAACACTGGCGGGCAACACGTGAAAAAAGAGATAGAATTCCGGATTCATTGTGGTCACTAGTAACACCACTCATTAACCAGTACAATCGCAATCAGATTTGTTCCGCATTAAAAATAAATTATGACCAGCTGAAAGAACATACATTACCATCAACGCTCGCACACAAAGAAAAGCAATCAGCCAGATTTGTTGAGTGTTCATTGCCGCCAGTATCAGATGTATCAACAGGAAACTGCATCATCGAATTTACCTGTAAAAATGGTTCTGCGGTAAAAATCAGCGGATTGCATTCAACGCAAATGCAATCCATTTTCTCAATGCTGATGGGAAATTGATATGCTGCAAATCACACCACATCAAAAATTTTTTTTAAGTATTGAACCTTTGGACTTCAGGAAAGGCATTGACTCAATGGCAGCGGTTTGCAAACAAAAGTTACAAGCTGATCCCATGAGCGGTATTTTATTTATTTTTGCCAATCGAAAACGCACAGCCATCAAAATACTTGTTTACGACGGACAGGGATTCTGGCTTTGCATGAAGCGGTTTTCACGAGGACGGTTAGCATGGTGGCCGGAGTCGCTCGCATCAAATCAGGTTTCTGCTAGCCAATTGCAAATCCTGCTTTATCAGGGCGACCCAACACGTGCAGATATTCCTTCTGATTGGAGGCGTATTTAAGCCGCTTGTTTCCGAAGACTCATTAATGTTGACTCATAATTCCATGGCAGCCATAAATCAGGGTGTTGAAAGACATCCGATTTATGCTCCTGTAATGTAATGAGATAATGCACAGGGTGTTTGCCTGCCAGATCACAAGTCGCTATCAGGCTTAAGAACAAGCTTGCCACAAATGCGCCATGCACTGACTTATGAAACATTGCATTTTTGCGCGTGCGTATTGCCAATTTTAATGACCTTTCTACAAGGTTATTATCAAGGTGTGCTCCACTCACTGATAAAAATTTGGTGAGCTCCAGCCAATGGTTTTGCATGTAGCGAATCGCACTGCCGAGTGCACTATTCGGTTCCACTTTTCGATCATCGAATTGTGCCTGCATCCATGCTTTTAATTCCTCCATCACCGGCGCACTATAGGTTTGATGATGCGCTAATCTTTCATCTTGCGTCATGTTCTTTTCTTTCGCTTCCGCATCATGCTTATATACAAGCGCCAATTGATCAATCACGTGTTGGCATTCCATGGGGAAAAAAGGTTCAATGTCCGTAAATTTACGTCGACCGTGGACGAGACAATGGCAAAGTATTGTTTTTAGTGCAGACGGAACATTGGCTGATAACGCATCACACATCTGTATAATGGGTGGTAAATCTTCATCGCGTTTCTCTAAAAGAGCAGATAGATTTTCACCGCCATGTTTAACGCCACTGTAGTACAAGCAAATTTTATAATCGTTAGATTGCGCAAAAATACAAGTCGTAAACATGCCTTTACGCTTTTTATCCGGGTTCAGCTTATTAGCGCGCATAACCTCTAGTATCTTTACCTTGGTATCATCATGATTAACATGCGTTGCATTTGCAGACATCCGTTCCAATACATTAAAAACAGGGTGAGCACAATCAGCAACTGATTCAACCAGATCCCATTGAGTGCTATCTGGCAATGGAACCTTAAACAATTTCTGGTATTGTTCCTGGCGGTAAAAGGGTGAGGCCATGAAATATTTTTGAATGACAAGATTTGCTCTAAAATGCTCATCATATTTTTTCGGTGGGAAATTAGGTGGTGGGTCTGCTTTAAATACTGCGCCACACAGTGCACAGCGTAATTTTTCAAATTCATAACGAACAACATGTGCGCAAGACTGTCCTTTTATTCGAATAATACCGCCAGGCTTCTCACTGATTCGATAAAGTTTTCCATCGCATTCCATTGGGCAAGCATCACCTGGTTTTAACGATGCATGCTGTATGCTAATGGTTTCATCAGGATGATATTTATGGGCTGCAATACGGCCGTGGCCTTTAGGCTTTGCAAGTGGTGGCGTTTCAATTTGTGCCCTTTCATTTTTAGCATCGTCAGGTTGAACTTCTTCAGAAGTAGTACAAGGCGTTTCAGAAACAGCTGGATGAATAGCACTCTGGTTAGGTGCCTTGCGATTTTTTGAATAGCGGGAGTGGCTGGATTTTTCCGTGGTACCAAAGATAATTCTTTTTAGCTTATTGATCGTTAGCTGACATTTTTGTAGCTTAATTTGCATCCAGGCAAAAAAATCCAGTGCTTTCCCAAAAATTACCATATCTTCTTTTGTTACAGTAAAATTTTTAATGCGTTCATGCAAGGATTCGATTTCCTGCGGCGATAATTCAATCTGTTCTGGTTCTCTTGCCATCCTTGGGCTCTCAAATTTTAATCGCGTGCATCATGGGTTATATTTGTAATAAAATCCACTTATTTTTCGTATACTCTTTAATCTAGGAAATGTGATGACAAAAAAAACTCAAGTTGCCATTAGAGAATTGGATCCTGTGGAAATGAACAAACTGCTTGAAGATGACGCTTATAAGTGCTTTTTTCCTGTCAGATGTAGTGGTTGTGGAATAAAAACCGATTTTAATCGTCGCATTTTTCATATCACAGGTGTTCACAAGAAAAAACAGTCTGACGAAGCAACTCAAAATATGCTTCAGTATCATTTCTTGCATTATCATAAGATAACATGGGTTTTCTTTCGTGCGTATTCTAAAAAATTCTATGTGGATTCGGCGAGTTGTTTATCCTGCAAGTCGACAGCTATTGTTTTTGATATTAGTTATGACTACATGATGTCTGAATATGCGAAGACAGCTGGAAAAAACATAATACAGCTTAAAGAAAAAAATTAAAAATAGGGGTTACACAAACTTATCGGAAGGACACCGTGCATATTCAGCCTGCAATTTTTTAAGCTCTAACAGAGCTTCTTTTTTTATCAAAAAAGAATTTACATCAATGATTTTTGCAATTTCATTTTTGCTAAATTTCTCTTTTTCATACCCATTATTTATTGACTCAGAATCGATAGATATTCTGCCAATAACCTCATCATCCCTGTATTCTGGATAATTCTGATCCAAATAACGCACCAGAGAAGCCTCGTTGCTTTTTTTAATGTAATGAAGAGATTCCATAATCCGGATGTATGTTTCTGCTTTCAACTCCCAACATTTTTCAGTACGAAAACGCCAAAATGAAAAAATAGAAGTCAAAATTGATGTTGCCAGTACAATAAAAATACTATAGAAAAAATTCATTCACTACCTCATACGCAACAATTTATTTTCTTAATACGTAGTACAGTTCAAATTGCCACCAAATGCTTGGCAATTTGTATACCTGACCCTCTCTGCACGCTGTTGCGCTCTCAACTGTACGTATAAAGCTTGCCATTCAGTTTTCGCATCAAGCTCAGTTATTTTTCCTTCATTGATCTGCTCTACCAATTGATCACCCTTTAAGAAGTAAAGCTTGATCCTATCATTATTAGCTCTGGGATCATTTGCAAATGCCTGCTTTGTACAAGCAACTATCTTCTCGAATGAAGAATGTTGCCTTTCACACTCATTTTGTCTGGAGCCAATAGTGGCGCACCCAGAGATCAACAAAACAACGCAAAAAATTACTGTATTGATGCGTTTCATATTAATTCTCCTGAAAATCGGGAATACATATGGATATTGTATCAAAATAAGCTAAGTGATATTTTTATCAAGATTCATATTTTACAACGCATTTATCATACTGATAATTATTCAATTTTGTTACGTAAAAAACCTCTCCCGTATGAAGCTCCTTTTTAATCGAATCCGGGTGCGCAATAAACTCTTTATTTATCCTAACCGACCCCATCCCAGATCCCCCACTTTTTCCATCCAACTGCGCTGTCACCGTAAAATTTTCCATTGTCCCGACCCAGCTCGCCACTGTCTCCGCGCTTTCTTGATCATTTAATCTGTGACAAATCAATGTATTCACACAATTCAGCATCTGACTTTTAAATGCCACATCTACTCTGTCCAGATCAGCCAGCCCTTGCGTACCAAAAACCGCATGCACGCCCTTGCCTCTTCCCATATTCACAAGATTCAATACCTGCTCCCCAGCAAATACCGAAAACTCATCAAACACTGTAAAAATCCGTTTTTTATGATCACGATCAATCACCGCCTTAAGATCATTAATCACCAGCTTCCCCAACACTTTTGAAAAACTCGGAAACCGCAGTGCAGGCAACGCGAAATAGACAACAGCATCCTGCTCAATCACATCAAGCAGAGTAAAAGTATCAGCATTTTTATCGAAATATTTTCCCAATTCCGAATGAATTAAAATATTGAGATGCGCCTGCAATCCTGTAATATCATCCCGGTCATACTGTTCAAGACTTTTGACTCGTTTCATTAAACGGTCATCATCCACTTCTCGCGCCAGTATAATCAACTCATCATAATTCAGACATTCAACCACTCTTTTCAAATCAAAGCTCTTACCTGATCGCAACAGCACTTCAAACGTTGCTTGCAAATAATCTTCTGCGATTGAGCGATAATGGTCGCTCGACCATTCATCTTTCAGGCTGATGATTTTATCCTTAAGTTCAGTATGACCACCATTTGACAATGGATCGTATGGCAAATAATTTCCGCAATTAAATCCAAAGAATTTTCTATGGTGCTTTTCAGCCAAACTCATTAGCCATTCAATGTTTGCCTGATCAGGCTTACCATCAACAATAATCAAAGGATAACCCTTCATAATTGCTCGCTGGTAAAATCGTCTCAGTGTGATGGTTTTACCGCTGCCTGTTGTACCTAGAACCAACAACACCTGATTGATATACCAGTCCGGAATAGTGACACACTTGCCGGTGTATTTTGATACACCCAAGACAATCGCATCGTAATCTGAATCTTTAATTTTTGATAAAGCGATTTGCACCTCTTTATCACTGACCTCCGGCGTTGTAATATGCTTTCCCTTTTGTAGAGCCTGCATCTCTTTTTGATAAGGCTTATCTGGTATTAAATCAATGGTACTCAGAACGGCTATAAAAAATGGTGAAAGACCA
>Ga0206942_1300_pt1 | contig 11905 bp, 10 predicted proteins | sample Alteio_BWOrgHeat_6_FD_153253 | JGI IMG/M metagenome (GOLD analysis project Ga0206942, IMG submission 153253) | Enriched cells from forest soil in Barre Woods Harvard Forest LTER site, Petersham, Massachusetts, United States -... | ecosystem: Environmental > Terrestrial > Soil > Temperate forest > O... | reverse complement strand
AACTGTAATCTCTGTCATCCTATCCGGCGGTGCAGGCAGCCGCTTATGGCCATTATCACGTGAAGCGCATCCCAAGCCCTTCATTAAACTGGCTGATGGACAGAGTTTGTTACAGAAGACATTTATTCGAGCAGGAGCCTCTCCTCACATCGAAGAAATTTTAACCGTGACCAATCGCGAAGTGTTTTTCCATACCCAGGATGAATATCGAGCCATTGATCCCACCATTAAAACATCCTGGCTCCTTGAGCCGATGGGTCGAAATACTGCACCGGCTATTGCGGCTGCCGCGCTCCATTTGGCCAATACACATGACAGGAACACCATTTTACTTGTTTTACCCGCCGATCATCTGATCCATGATCAGGAAACCTTTCTCGACGCTACAGAACAGGCCATTCGTCTCGCTGAAGACGGTTATCTGGTGACATTTGGCATGAAACCCGCGACACCTGAAACGGGTTATGGCTATCTTGAAATCGATGGGAGCAAGGAATTATTAAATCCGTCTTCAAGTGATATCTCCACCTATCGCGTGTTGCGATTCGTTGAAAAACCCAATGCAGATCTGGCTCGTCAATATGTTGACTCAGGCCATCATTTCTGGAATTCGGGCATGTTCTGCTTCAGCATTGAAACGTTTCTGAATGAAATGAACCAACATGCGCCTGACATTCTGGAAAGTGTAAAAGAATCCCTGGATATTTCATTCGAAACACAAAAAACCGATAACTATCTTGAGTTCGATAGTGAATCATTTGCACGCGTACCCGATATCTCTATCGATTATGCATTAATGGAAAAATCTGATCGTGTGGCTGCAGTTACGTGCGATATCGGCTGGAATGATATTGGCTCATGGAACGCGCTGTGTGAATTAACCGAAACAGACAATTCAGGCAACCGTGTGGTCGGAAACAGCGTGTTACACGACACGGTCAATTGCTATATTCACGGCACGGATCGTGTCATTGGCACAGTAGGGCTTGATAACCTCATTATTGTTGACATGCCTGATGCGTTACTGGTTGCTGATCGCAATCGTGCACAAGACGTCAAGCATGTCGTTCAGCAGCTGAAACAAATGGGAAATGAAGTCGTCAAATTGCATCGGGAAGTTCACCGCCCATGGGGTTCGTACACCGTTCTGGATGAAAGTGAAAACCACAAAATAAAGCGTATTAAAGTCAAGTCAGGCGCCTCGCTCTCATTACAAATGCATTATCATCGCAGTGAACACTGGATTGTGGTCAGCGGTACGGCACTCGTTGTGAATGGCGATCAACAATTCATCGTCAACGCTAATGAATCCACTTTTATTCCAGCAGGACATCAACATCGTCTGGAAAATCCAGGTAAAATTGATCTCGTCATTGTCGAAGTGCAAAGCGGTGCCTATCTGGGTGAAGACGATATCGTCAGATTTGAAGATAAATACGGACGTGTGCCAGAAGCGGGTTCCGTTTCAATTTAATTTTGACAGGTTGAATTAAAACGAGCGACTGGATTTCAGGATGAAATGCGAAGCGCCATGGATGGCGCGTTTGGAGCGAGGTTAATTCAACCTGTCAAAATTAAATTGAAACGGGACCAGTTAATTATTCGGAGTGTGAATGAAAAAGAAAGTTGCGTTAATTACAGGTATTACAGGACAGGACGGCGCTTACCTAGCTGAGTTTTTACTCAACAAGGATTATGAAGTGCATGGCATTCGCCGTCGTTCATCACTTTTTAATACCGATCGAATTGATCACCTGTATCAGGATCCACATGAAAAAGGTTGTCGCTTGTTTCTGCATTACGGTGACTTGACGGACTCAAGCAGTTTGATGCGCGTCATTCAACAGGTTCAACCGGATGAAATTTACAATCTTGCGGCGCAAAGTCACGTGGCGGTTTCGTTTGAAGAACCGGAATATACTGCAAACTCCGATGCATTGGGTGCACTGCGTATTCTGGAAGCCATTCGCATTTTAGGCCTAACCCAAAAAACCCGTTTTTATCAGGCATCCACTTCCGAGTTGTATGGACTGGTGCAAGAAACGCCACAAAAAGAAACGACGCCCTTCTACCCTCGTTCACCGTATGCAGTTGCCAAACTCTATGCTTACTGGATTACAGTGAACTACCGTGAAGCGTATGGCATGTATGCTTGCAATGGTATTTTATTCAATCATGAATCACCCATTCGTGGTGAGACATTTGTAACCCGTAAAATTACACGTGCACTCGCACGCATCAAAATCGGCTTGCAGGATCGCCTCTATCTTGGCAATTTATCATCCCTGCGCGACTGGGGACATGCGCGTGATTATGTTGAAGCGCAATGGCTCATGTTGCAACAAAAAACAGCCGAGGATTTTGTCATTGCAACCGGCGAGCAACATAGCGTTCGTGAATTTGCAACGCTGGCTGCAGAAGAACTCGGCATCCACATCGACTGGCGTGGTGAAGGTGTGGATGAAAAAGGTTACGACAGCAAAACAGGCAAATGCATTATTGAAGTCGATCCACGCTACTTCCGTCCATCGGAAGTTGAAACATTGCTAGGTGACCCAACCCAGGCAAAAATCAGGTTAGGCTGGACACCGACCACCAGCTTCAAGGATCTGGTGCTTGAAATGATCCACTCTGATTATCAGGAAGCACAACGGGACCATCTGGTGATGGAACATGGTCATAAATATTTCGCTCATCACGAGTAAACGGTACATTATGCAAATACCTGTCTATCAACCCTATTTTCACGGCAATGAAAAACTGTACGTGAATCAATGTCTGGATTCCAGCTGGATTTCTTCCAAAGGAAAATTCATTGGCGAGTTTGAAGAAAAATTCGCTCATTATGTTGGCGCGCCGCATGCAACGTCCGTCTGCAATGGAACCGTTGCATTGCATTTGGCATTACTCGCATTGGACATTCAGCCGGGTGATGAAATTATCGTGCCGACTTTAACATACGTCGCATCCGTTAATACCATTTTACAAGTCGGCGCAAAACCCGTATTTGTCGATTCGCTGGCAGACACATGGCAAATAGATCCCGCCGATGTGCAACGCAAAATAACCCCCAAAACGCGCGCTGTCATGGCAGTCCATTTATATGGTCATCCTTGCGACATGCAACTCTTAATGGATATTTGCAAGGAACATAATTTATTTTTAATTGAAGATTGCGCTGAAGCATTTGGAACGTATTATCGTGATCAACACGTTGGAACCTTCGGCGATATCGCCACATTCAGTTTTTTTGGCAATAAAACACTGACCACCGGTGAAGGTGGCATGGTTTTAATGAAAGATAAAAACATTTATACACGTGCAGCTCATTTAAAAAACCAGGGCACATCCGAACATCTTCAATATTGGCACGACACACCCGGCTACAACTATCGCATGACAAACATATGCGCGGCAATTGGTCTTGCACAACTTGAAAAAGTGGATGAAATTCTTACGAAAAAACGTCAGCTCGCTGAATGGTACAAGATTGGTTTAAAAAATCTTCCGCTGATCACACACGAAGAAACCGGCGATATCCGTCATTCTTTCTGGATGTGCTCTATTTTATTGAATGAAGCAAAACATCGCGATCCCTTGCGAGAGCATCTCAAAACAGCGGGCATTGAAACACGCCCATTGTTCTACCCTGCTCATCAGATGGCAATGTATAAAAAGCAGGATGAGAAACATCCTGTTGCAGAATCGCTAGGCAGCAGAGGAATCAACTTGCCCAGCTGGCCCGGCATGACGCGTGAACAGGCAGACACTGTCATCCGAATCACTCAGGAGTACTTTGCTTGAACGCTGATTCAACTTACATAAAAAGCATCTGGAATTCCCGTTATTTCTGGATCCATCTTGCTCTCGCCGATATACGAACCAAATACCGTCGATCCTTACTGGGACTCGCCTGGGCGCTGATTCAACCTTTATCGATAACGCTTTTGCTTGCTTTTATCATGGGAAATTTTTTTCATACAACCATGAATGATTATGCGCCTTTTATTTTTTCAGGCTTAATTATCTGGGAATTTATTACATCATCTGCTATCAATGGCTGCACGGCTTTCGTCAATGCGGAAGGTTATATCAAACAATTTACGCATCCGCTGATGATTTATACGTTACGCAATGTCATTCCCTGCCTGATCAATTTATTTTGTGCGTTTGGCGGCCTGGTTCTCTGGGTCTTACTCTGGAAACCGGCCAATTTTGGTTTTAGCTGGCTATCGTTTATCGTAGCCTTTCCGATGCTATTCTTTTTTGCGTGGCCTATTTCCACAATCACTGCATTCATTGGTGTTCGATTCCGTGATTTCGCTCAGCTTATTCTGATCATGTTACAAATTGTCTATTACGTTTCTCCCATTTTTTTTATGCCGAAATTATTTGTCGCAGCAAAATTGGGTTTTCTGGTTGAATACAATCCCATTTACCATTTATTAAATTTATTTCGTTTACCCTTGCTGGAAGGAACTCCACCTGCGATAAGCGATTATGTGTATGTCCTGGTGGCAAGCGGCGTGCTTTGGTTAATAGCCTGGTTACTTGTTCGTCGTCATGAAAATAAAGTTATTTTTTATCTGTAGAGGAACGTCAAGTGAATCAGGTTAAGCTAGACAATATCAATTTGCATTACTCTTCATTAGCGTTTCGTGAGACATCGTTAAAAGCCTACCTGTTTAAAATGCTTGGGCTAAAACGCAAAAAACCCTTGTCAAATGTCCATGCATTAAAAAATATTCAATTGGAAATTAAACCAGGCGAGCGTATCGGATTAGTTGGCCATAATGGCGCAGGTAAAAGCACGCTGTTAAAAGCGATTGCCGGGCTTTACCCTATTTCGTCTGGCAACCGCGAAGTCAAAGGAAAAATTCGCGCATTATTTGAATTGCATTTAGGCTTTGAACAGGAAGCGACTGGCCGGGAAAATATTTTGTATCGTGGCTTACTGTTAGGTCAAAGACCGCGAGAAATGAACAGACTGACGGATGAAATCATTGCGTTCACCGATATTGGCGAATTCATTGATTATCCCATCAAAACCTATTCAGCTGGCATGTTGGTCAGACTGGCGTTTGCCATTTCAACTGCCATCCCGGGCGACGTATTATTACTGGATGAAGTGATTGGAGCAGGTGACTCGGATTTTTTGGCGAAATCAAAAATACGCATCAACAAACTCATCCAAAATGCAGAAATGATGGTTCTGGCATCGCATGATTTTAATGCCATGCGCTCTTTGTGTAATCGAGCCATTGTCATGCATCATGGCACGAAACTGTTTGATGGCAGTGTGGATGATGCAATTGAATGTTATCAAAATGTCATGCAATCGGGAAAATAACGGCTGTGAAAACACAAGAAAAACGCATACAAACCATCGGTGTTTTTCTTCCTGCCTGCTATCGGGGCGGCAGCCTGAACGGCGCAAAAAATATTGCAAAAATGCTGCATCTTGGCAGCCGAAGCCGGGATGAAGCTATCAACGTCATTTTTTCCTGCGTTGAGAATGAATATAATATCACTAAAGACTTTGGCGATCTTCTCGAGCTCGGCATCACTGTACGTGAAACTCGCTGGAAAATAATTTCAAAAAACGCTGTTGAAAACATCCTGAAAATAAATGGCATGCCGCCAGTTACACTCAAACATTCTGAGTATTCCATCCCCTGTTTTGGGAAATCACACTTCGATGACTGTGATTTTTGGCTGGTTGTTTCAGACCGTGTAAAAAAGCCGCTTGCACCCATCAAACCCTATGGCATAGTCATTTATGATTATATACAGCGTTATGTTCCCCAAATTTTTAATGATTCATTTACCGACATTCATTTTATTGCAACAACGAGACAAGCCAATTTTGTTTTAACAACAACGCCTACAACGAGAGAAGATGCCATACAATATGCCGGCTTGGCCTCGGAACGTGTCATACTGGCACCGATGGAATTTGATCCTTACGAATCCTCCTCTCATTCAACCAAAATGGAAAGCAACTATTTTCTCTGGCCAACGAATGCAACACAACATAAAAATCATCTCAATGCGATTGAAGCATTAAATTTATATTATGAAAAATACGATGGCAATCTGGCTGTAATAATGACTGGACAAAACACACATTATTTTATTAATAATAAATGTAATATTTCATTAAGCCTGTACTTTAAAGAAGTCATCAGACTGATTGAGAAATATCCCACAGTGAAGCAAAATATAAAAATTTGTGGAAATTTGCCAATACAGGATTATATAAACATTTTGCAATCGGCAAAATTTTTGTGGCATCCCACGCTGATAGATAATGGAACTTATGCTGTGATTGAAGCAGCTTGTCATAATATTCCATCACTCAGTAGCAAATACCCTCAAATGCGATATATGAATGAACGATTTAATCTGGGATTAAATTTCTGTGATGCAACTCAACCTGACGATATGGCCATTCAACTTAAAGAAATGGAAATAAATCACATAAACAGACGTCAGCTTTTACCGAAAAAGGAATTTCTGGAAAAGTTCAGCTATAAAAATATTGCACCGGAATTCTGGAATATTGTTCGAGGTTTACTATGAAAAAAAATATCGGCATTTTTCTGGCATTTTCGCCCCTGCAATCAAAAAGCCATGGAATAAGCCGTTTATTATCATTTATATTGAGTGGAATTCTGCAAAATGCAGATACTCAAGTTGTCATTGCAACACCATCCTGGTTTAAAAACGATACGGTTGATTTTTTGCAAAACCAGTTAATTGATACCGGGCGAATCGAACTGGTAGCCACACCCAAAAACACTTTTCTTTCACATATCATACCGTTTTTCATGCGAATAAAAACATCTAGCGCACCTGATCCATCAGGCCAAAATGTTTTGACCAGCATCAAACGCAACGTATTTAATTTTTTAATCACCTACCGATTTGTTCAGGTATTACGTTCACCCCTTGGACAGATATGGCATCGACTCAATAATAAAACAATGAAAATCTATCGGAAAATGCGCACTTATCCGGGATTCCGTCGAATTATAAAAATACTTTTTTCGCCTTGGGATGAACTTAAACACAGTTTTTTTGTGCGTACCCTTTATAATAAATTGCGCACACATGAATTAAATAAACTCATTCATATGATTAATTCCCGACCTGATATTTCCGTCTGGTATATTCCCGCACTGTTTTGGCCAGAAGTTAAAGCCATAAACGCTAAAAAAGTCATTGCAGTACCTGATATTGTATCCGTTGATTTTCCACAGTTTTTTTCTGACAAGGCTTCTCTGAAAACATCATGGAACGTGGCAAAATCCATTTCTGCAGGCGACCATTTTGTTTGCTACAGTGAACATGTCAAACAAAAACATCTTGTGCAATCTTTTGCAGTCAATCCAGGCAAAATATCGATTATACCACATGCTCATATTGATTTGAGCACCTTGCTTGTCGATAATACATCTGCACTCACACAGCATGAAAAAGCCATCCGAATTTTGCGTGATTATCAAAAATCCGCGCTACACAACCATCGTTATTTATCAGACTACCACATTGACGATATGCGTTTTATTTTTTATTCATCGCAAATTCGTCCTTATAAAAATTTTCATCATTTAATTCGCGCGTATGAAATTTTATTACGCGAACGTTTTGTGAATGTTAAATTGATTTTAACGGGTGATATCAAATCAGACCCTGAGTTATTTCAATATATCCTTGATAAAAGATTGCAATATGACGTTCTTTCATTTCATGATATTTCACCAAACGTATTGGCGGCGCTTAATCACCTTGCCATTTGTGTCGTCAATCCAAGCTTGTTTGAAGGCGGATTTCCGTTTACATTTACAGAAGCCTATTCTGTTGGAACGCCGTCTGTCATGAGTGCGATTCCTGCCGTCATGGCTGACATCAATGATGAAACCTTGCGTCAAAATATGTTATTTGACCCTTACAATGTCGAAGATATGGTTAATAAAATGGAATGGGCCATCAAAAACCACACAACACTTTTTGAATTACAAGCGCCTCTGTATGAGTCATTCAGACAACGTGACTGGGCACTTGTTGCTAATGAATATACCCACTTACTTACTCATTTTTCGAAGCCGAGCTATGCGACCTGATAAAAAAAGTTTAGTGATTTACGGCTGTGGCGGCCATGCGCGCAGTCTTGCTGATGTGGCGTTAGGCAATGGCGTTGAACATTTAATTTTTGTTGATGAAAATGCTCAACCCAATGAAAAACAATTTGGATTTGATGTTGTCAAAACAACTTCTCTTGAAGAAAATATGGATTGCATTCCTGCTGCAGGTGATAACGAACAGCGTGCAGGATTATTTGAATTATTACAGAATAATAATATTATCACACTGATTTCTGACAATGCCTATATTGGAAGAAATACCCGAATTGCAAAAGGTGCATTTATTGCAAATGGCGCGCATATTGGCCCCAATACAACAATCGGCGTGAATACAATTATCAATACGCATTGCGTTATTGAGCATGATTGCGTGATTGGAAATCACAGCCATATTTCTGTTAATGCGGTTGTTGCTGGAAAATCTGAAGTGGGTGATTTTGTCATGATCGGAACCAACGCCTCCGTGATTGATAACATAAAAATCTGCTCGCACGTTATCATCGGAGCTGGCGCAGTGGTCGTTCAGGATATTACAGAACCTGGAACCTATGTCGGAATGCCTGCGCGGAAAATCTAATTCTTACCAACCTTTTTTGGTTTAACATCTTCCATTGCCACAAAACCCTGCTTTACCATTTCTTTTTTTACAGCTTCGTCGTCAGACCTACTCTCTACAGGAGAAGCTTTGGGAGAAAACTGTGTTGCATGAGGCGCCTCTGAAAGCTTCACTGGAGGAGAAGGCGTCACCGGTTCGGGTGACAACAAGTCATCAATAAGAGCCGCATTTTCCCGACCCGCGATCTTCACCTTCAGATTTTCTATAAAATTGTCAACGTCTTTAAAATCACGCGTTATCTTCGCCTGATTCATTAGGTTAGTAAACTGAAGATAATCTGACTCAGCTTCCTCTTTTTTCAAATATTGACTTTTCCTAAGCGACTCAATCGATTCCATCGCTTTTGTAAATTTTTGCTGATACAACTCTTCTTTCAGATTTTCAATATATATAAGAAATTCAGATGCCTTGCCAGATTTTTTTAATTCCTCAACCCTGTTGAGGTGTGTTAAGCCTGAATCCAATTCATCCAGTATTTTTCCTCCTTCCTTTATCCACGCAGCTGATATTTTCAAAATATCCAACTTACTCCTTATTTTTTTGATATTTTCATCCAATTTAGGAATGCTCACCAATGGCGACTCCAGAAAGTCTTTCCTTTCCTGTTCCGAAAAATGAACAGGATTTTTCTCTTCGCCATGTGCAAGGCACAAGTTTCCAAGCTTATCTAAAATATCAAGACGCCTTTTAACCTGTGCACAAGAAAATTGTTTAAGAATAGCGTCAGGTGATTTTCCTTGCTCGATCAATTGTTCGGCCTGACTATCCAATCGATTTAATTCAGCCAAGTCAGCATGATGTCCTGTTTCACTTTGATAACATTTTATCTCTATTACTCTGTTAAGTGATCGCCTATAAAAAGTAGTAAGTTCAGACATTGCGTTTTCTGCAACCGCACGTGGTGTCATGGAATTGGAGGTGTTTTCTGGAAGAGCTCGATAAAAAATATTAACATCCTCTTGCGATGCAAGCAGTAAAAGCTTTTCAAAATATTCGTTTGTTTCACTGGTTGAGAGGAAACTTTCTGACAGCTTGATAAGCCTTTTTAAAGGTGCGCTGTGCATTTCACTCATACACTCTATCAATTGGAGCCCCAAGTCATTTTCTAGCATCGGAATCCGTTCTTTCAAATAAGCAATCCTGTAATTAAGATTTTCCAAGGACTGATCCTGTTTTTGTTCTTCCAATTCTTTGATTTCCTTCTTACAATGCAATATGAATTCTGATTTTTTAATCCTATCTAAAGCGTGCACCTGCCTTTTAAGAAGGTTTTTTGTAATGCTATTCAATTTTTCGATTTTTCTCAGTGCATCAGTTTTGTCTCTGTTCGATAACATATTAAAATCCTCATTTTGTTCTCTTATTTGGTTAATTTTAGCATAAATAATAGAACAATGTTGCTTATGACGACATCACATTAAGGGGAACAGAAAGTTATCAATTAGATTGTAGATTGCCAAAACAGGTGATTTTTGTAACATGTTGAATATACAGGATATTTTAATTTTTATCGCAAAAAAATTTTTGGGGTGATAGCATAACCTATTGAATAATAAAGAGTTTTTGCACATTCTTCCAGAGAAATCCCGGAGAGATTCAAAAAAAAGGGTGCTCAGGACACCCTTTTCACATTTTATCGAATTAACCAGTCGTCAAACGATCCTGGATTTCTTTCATGGTTTTCTCATCCATTCTCTTGAAACCTTTAACCTGTTTCAAATCTTCAACGGATTTAAAATCACCATTTTTATTGCGATAAGCAACAATCGCTTTAGCTCTGGCAGCAGTCATACCTTTAATGGTAGCCAGTTCCTTAGCCGTAGCCTTATTAAGGTTTAATTTTTCAGCTTGAGTGGTATCTTCCGTCGTTGTTGTTTTCGTAGTTGTTTTTTCTACTTTAACAGCAGACTGTTGTTTTGCCACATCGGTTGTGTCAGCAGCAAATACAACGGAAGCCAAACCCATAGCGGCAACAGCCGCGATAAAAGTACGATAAAAAGACATTTTAAACTCCTTACATTTATAAAAAATAGACTTGTTGGTTCCACATGCAATAAACCTATCACACGATAACATCCAGCCACTACTTTCGATTACTGCAGCAGTATTGGTCTGGAAGTTAAAGGACATGGTTTTTTCCAACTTCCCGAATAGGATGCTGGTGCGTTGAGGAACTTACCTATCAAAATCAGTCTTCCATTTAACGCGTTAAATCAAACTGATTACGATTAAAGAGTATAATGCATCGGAATTCAATACAGTCAAGCGAATCTTGCATTTTTTGAAAAAAAAACTGCTGAAATCAGCGGGTTATTGTATTTTGTTAGCACAACAACCCCTGACATTAGAAAAAATACTACTTACCTTCTTTCTTTTGTTTCTTTTTCAAACGCTTTTCCATCAAGGTTTGTGCTGGCTTTTTCTTTGTTTCTTTTTTCTTGTCTTGACCCTTGGACATAGTCGTCTCCTTAGTTGATTCAACTATTTATATATCACTGCGCCCGATAAAGTGCAAATGGAAATATCGTGTTAAAACCAACAAAAACAGGCTTAAAATAATATAGCAGTGAATTCAGTAGTAGCTTTTTTTTTAGCATATACTTACAATGTACGGCTTACCAAAGGGGGCGACCTGGCTTCGACGTGGGTTGCGACGCTGGAGGGGCATGTCGAGGACGTAACTCACCTCGTAAAATATGTTGCAAACTTATAGTTGCAAAAACAACTGCACGTAACGATGCGTTCATGAGCAAGAGCGATCTTGCCATGGCTGCTGCTTAATAACCAGCACATCGCTTCTCACCGACTGTGCTTATACGGTCGGGTTTGTGAAAACAAACTGAGGAGTCATACTTTATAAGCTCGCAGCGAACTCTGCCCGAGACTAGCTGCTAAAACTTCAGGGCTCGCTGTTTACCATCCTGCCTATCGGAGTGTAAGCGGTTAAATTAAATGATTAGGCTAAACATGTAGTCCCAAAAGTCTAGAACTTGCGGACGCGGGTTCAATTCCCGCCGCCTCCACTTAATTCACTTCCAAAGATGTCCAAAATCATCTAAAAGGCCTTGAAAATAAGGCCTTTTTTATTTAATCTAATTCCACTGAAATCCAACAGAAGCCCCCAGCATCCGACACTAAAGTG
>Ga0206942_1299_pt1 | contig 11909 bp, 15 predicted proteins | sample Alteio_BWOrgHeat_6_FD_153253 | JGI IMG/M metagenome (GOLD analysis project Ga0206942, IMG submission 153253) | Enriched cells from forest soil in Barre Woods Harvard Forest LTER site, Petersham, Massachusetts, United States -... | ecosystem: Environmental > Terrestrial > Soil > Temperate forest > O... | reverse complement strand
TCGTGAGGTATCCCCGTCAGACTTTTTTCCAGTAATTCTAAAACTTTTATCTCCCAATTCTTCATGTTTTCCTGATTCCAGTCACGCAACAAGTTATTGATATTTATTGATATTTATAGGGAATGATCTTTTATAGTCATGCATAATCAAAAGGATTCTAACGTATCCAGATGGTTATCGCGAGCTGCATTATTTTATACTGTTATCCTGTCAACCTTCCCCTGAAAGGCTTCTTGAAGCATTGATACTTTTAGTATTGACTATGAGTATACTTAAAGTATCATCACGCCTATTATTAATTTTTAAGTTATTACATTCAATGAAAACACTTGATCTCAATGAAGCCGCAACATTCTTAAAAATGACACCGGAAGGACTGCGCCTGAAGGCAAACAAAGGGCAAGTGCCCGGCGCAAAACCGGGTAAACGATGGGTTTTTAGAGAGGATGATCTTGCTGAATACTTGCGATCCCTTTATCCTAGCACTGCTAAAACATTGCAAGGTGTCATTGAATCCCATAGGAGGAAAACATGGCACTTTACAAAAGAGGTAATACATGGTGGATCAGTATCAGCCACCGTGGACGAAGAATACAACAAACTACTGGAACAGAAGACAGGTTAGCTGCGCAACAATATCACGATAAGTTTAAAGCTGAATTATGGAAAAGCGATAAATTGCAGGAAAAGCCTAAAAAAACATGGAAAGAGGCTGTGGTGCAATGGTTTTCTGAAATGCGACATAAGCGAAGCTTGTCTACTGATAGGTTGCATATTAAATGGCTTGATAAATATCTGGGTAATTTTTATTTGGAAGATATTACCAAGGATGTACTGGATGAAATTGCAAGGATAAGAGAAGTAGAGGGTGCAAAGCCAGCAACAGTGAATCGCAGAATGGCTCTTGTTAGAGCTATATTGCGTAAAGCCGCTAATGAGTGGGAGTGGATAAATAAGGCTCCTCTTGTCAGAATGCGCAAAGTTGAAAATAAGCGTATTCGTTGGATAACAAGAGAGGAAGCAGCTAGTTTGATAGCTACGCTTCCTTCTCATTTAGCAGTAATGGCTACTTTCTCTTTGGCAACAGGGCTTCGTCGATCAAATGTTACAGGTTTGAAGTGGCAAGACGTAGACTTGAATAGACGACATGTATTAATTCATCCAGATCAGGCAAAGACAAAAAAAGCTATACCTGTGCCTTTAAATGATGACGCGATAGCGGTTCTTAAAGGTCAGCTTGGTCAGCATCATGAATATGTGTTTACCTATCACGGTAACCGTATTATTCAGTGCAGCACAAAAGCTTTCCGAGCTGCTTTAAAGAGAGTGGGCATTAAAAATTTCTGTTGGCATGATTTAAGGCATACGTGGGCTTCCTGGCATGTGCAAAATGGAACAAGTTTGCAAGAGCTGCAAATGCTTGGGGGCTGGGCAAGTTTTGATATGGTTTTAAGATATGCGCATCTGAGTAGCGATCATTTAAGAAACGCTGCAAATAGGATAAGCATTCATAAATCTGTAACAACAGAGCTTCGAATCGAGTAGAAAGTGTGACAAATTTGCTACATTAGCGCTTCAAAATTTTCGGAAACATTCGTAACTACTTGATTTTATTGTGGCTATGGGTGGACTCGAACCACCGACCTCAGCATTATGAGAGCTATTTCAGAATAAATCACCGTGTGTCATCGTAACCCTCAATGATAATATTTATCTTTTAATTCATATAGTTAATAATTTCATTTGATATTTTCTTGTTTGCTGAAATACTTTGTAATACACTTCTGCTGCACTCCAAAAGCACTCCAACAGTGGGAAATAAAATGAAAGGACTTATTGGTAACAGTCTTATTGCAAAGCTTCTGCCGAAAGAAAAACAATATGATGTGAGAGATGCCACCCTTAAAGGATTTCTCATTAGAGTAACTCCAAATGGCAAAATGTCGTATGTTTGCCAATACAGCCGGGGAAGAAGGATTAACATAGGTCAAGTGGGTGTGTTAACACCTGCTCAAGCAAGGGATAAGGCAAAACAAATTTTAAGTCAGGCAGTAATGGGGCTGCTACCGGAAATAACATCTGCTAATAATAACCTTACCTTGAAAAAATATTTAGCAAGTGAATACGAGCTTTGGCGTCAGAGTAACCGAAAAAATGGTAAAGATGATTTGCGTAGATTAAAAGTAAACTTTTTGAGTGAATTTGGCGATCATTTGTTAACCGCAATAACACCTTTAATTGTTGAAAAATGGCGTACAGCAAGAATAAACGAAGGCATAAAGCCTGTTACTGTGAATAGGGATATCCATGTTCTCAAGGCTGCTTTGTCAAAGGCAGTTGAGTGGGAGTTGATTCCAGAGCATCCCCTCCAAAAATTAAAAATCCTTAAAACAGACTCAATTCCTAAAGTTCGTTATCTCAGCAAAGAGGAAGAGCAATGTTTAAAGCATGCTCTTCAAACAAGAGATGATGAATTGAAAGCATCGCGCCAGCGTGCTAATGAGTGGCGTAAAGAGCGCGGTTATGAATGTTTTCCTGATTTGGAAAATGTTACCTATTCTGATTATCTTGCACCGATGGTATTGCTGTCGCTTAATACAGGATTGCGTCGTGGTGAGCTACTTAATTTACATTGGGACAATGTTGATCTTGAGCGTGCGGTTCTTACGGTGGTCGGCGACACAGCCAAAAGCGGGAAAACAAGACATATCCCATTGAATATCGTGGCAGTTAATCTTTTGAAAAATTGGAAGCTTGATACCCGTGGTCACCATTTGGTATTTACAAATACGAAGACAGGTAAAGCCTTTGGAGAAATAAAAAAAGCATGGATAAGTTTTTTGAAGTTAGCACAAATAAAGAATTTTCGATGGCATGATATGCGTCATCATTTTGCTAGCAAACTGGTCATGGCGGGCGTTGATTTGAATACAGTAAGAGAATTGCTTGGTCATGCGGATATTAAAATGACGTTGCGTTATGCGCATTTAGCGCCAGAGCATAAAGCTAATGCAGTAGCGAAATTGGTCTAAAAAAATTCTTCTATAGAATGGTGAGAGGGAGTGGGTAAGCATGGATGTTTTGGATAAGAGTGAAATTAAAAAAAATTTATTCGATTCTTCGAGTGAGGGATACAAAGAATTTTTCGAAGAAGCTAGGCTTAAAATTCAATCGACGCGCATTCAAGTGGTTCGTTCGGTCACGAGAGAGCAATTTTATCTTTACTGGTGGCTAGGTAAAAAAATAGCTGAAGTTCAGAAAAAATATCATTGGGGAAAGTCAGTTGTAGAGCAGCTTGGAAAAGATCTGCGCGAAACGTTTGAAGGTGGAAATTATGGATTTTCTGCTCGAAATCTTTGGGAAATGCGACGTTTTTATTCAGAGTACAAAAAGTATCCAATTCTGCAACAGCTTGTTGCAGAAATTCCATGGGGTCAAAATTTAGTTATTTTAAGCAAGGTAAAAACGATAGATGCTCGCGAATATTACATAAAGGGGGTCATAGAGCAGGGCTGGACAAGAGATGTGCTTGTTATGCAGATCAATTCTCAGGCGTATGAGCGCCATTTATTGACGCAAAAACAACATAACTTTGTACGAGCGTTGCCTCAGCACCTTGCTGAGCAAGCTGATCGCACCATGAAGGATATCTATGTGCTTGATACGCTCGGTTTAACCAAGCCAGTGCTGGAGGCAGAAATCGAAAATCGGATGGTTCATAAGATTAAACAAGTGATGATGGAGCTTGGGTATGGGTTTGCTTTTATGGGGAATCAATATCGTATCTTGGCAGATGGAAATGAATATTTTATAGACCTTCTTTTTTATAATAGACGTTTGAAATCGTTGGTTGCGCTTGAAATTAAAAAAGGCAAATTTCAGCCTGAATATGCAGGCAAAATGAATTTTTATTTAAATCTTCTGGATGATTATGTGCGTGAGCCAGATGAAAACCCCTCAATCGGGATTATTTTGTGCACTGAGCGCAAAAAATTTGAAGTGGAGTATGCGCTCAGAGGTATTGATAAACCGGTTGGTGTTTCGGAATTTAGGCTCACGAAAGATCTTCCTCGTGAGCTTAGTGACAAATTACCTGCTCCTGATGAACTTGAGGCAGAGATTTTAAAAGAATTTAAATGGGAAGAATGTAATTAGACGGGTGTGCGTATAATGCGATATCTATTTAACCATTCATCGAGATCATCTTTGCGGTAACGTACTGACCGCCCTAGTTTAATGTAGTGCGGACCGGGAGTCCTGTTTTCGCGATATCCATTCATTCTATCTTGGCTTAGAAAGCTTCTGCTCATTCCTATATAGATTGCAGCTTCTTTTTCGGTGAGAACTATTTTATCCATTTTTACTCCTGTGGTAGATGGTGAAAATGGATAAATGATACTTTAAGTATACATAAAGTCAATACAAAAAGTATCATTTGAGCTTGAAGGGTTAAGCGTGAAGTAGCCGACCGCTTTTTAATAGGATATCAAGCGCCTGTTGGTGCAAGTCTTTCGTATCAATAATGATGTCGAATAAGGCGCTTAAATACTCATTAATTGTCGAGTGACGGTAATCGAGAAAATCGCCCCCAAGAGTAATTTCTGCCATAGCCGAAGCTTTCGACAGGCATTCCTGGATTTTTTCGTGAAAGTTGATTTGGTTGTTTATTAGGGACGCAACATCATTTACGCTATGCATAGCCATGTCAATCTCCGTTTAGGTTGATTTGGTTAGTGGCGAGGGGATGCTCCAACATTCCCGCGTCACGCTTTTTGTGTATTATTTCATTTCAAATTATCTTCCAGTAGTTTAATCAGAATCTCAGCCATTGTTTCATTTCTTTTGGCGGCAGTAATTTTGAGTTTTGTGTGTAACGCTACAGGGAGATCAAAAGTAAGTCGTCTCTTGTCTTCTGAATCACCTCTGGATTTACGTATATTTTTCTTAGTGGTTGTGGTCATATGCTTTAATCCATGTCTCTTAAGCATTATATAAGTAAAACTTTATATAAGTAAATATGTTTTTGTTGCGCGCTTTCAATTGCATATATTTTATTTCTGTGAATTTGTAATAAATAGTAAAAATTTTTGACCAAAGGGTGTTAAAAAAGATCGACCCTCTTGACCTATATCAGGCACTGAATCAAGACCAGCAGGTAAATCCATAGTGATAAGCTTATTATCTAAAAGTTCTTTGGTTAGAATATCAATTGCTTCACGTTCTGCGTTGGGCAATTTTTTGATAATTAATTTCCTGTAACTTTCTTTAACGGCGAATTCTCCTCTGGGTTCTCGGAAAATGTTTGGTGTGTTCAAGATTGTAATGATATGCATGTGTGCATCATCAAATTTATCAAGTAAATTGAGAAATATTTTGTTTGTAATCTCATCATTGTTTGTGCCTAAAGCAATGTTTTGCAAAGCAATTAATAACTGTTTGCGTTTTTCTAAACTACGAGTTGCAAGGGCGGATTTGGTAGTTGATATCACGGCGTCAAGAAATTCATGATTATGATGTAAAGAATCAGTATTAAAAGAATGTTTCATATTTAAATCTGTCAGCATAGAAGTAACTTCACTTATCCATTGCTCTTGCCGCTTTTCATAAGGAGAAATAACTAAATTTAAGAATAACTCTGAAGCAAAATTGCCCACTATGGGGATGGATCCAGCTGTAGCTTTTATTAAAGTGTGTATGTAATCACCGGTAGATTTCCGTGGTTGCTTTATGTCTTTTCCCATGCTTAATCCTTATTGGTTAATAATTAATTTTATTCAACCATGCATCTCCCGCATGACATTGATACTAAATGTATCAGTGACCTTCGGATTTTCCTATGGTAAATTCCGCGCACATTGTCACGGAATAAAACATAGTTTCAGGAGATGCTCATGGAAAGAACAATTTTATGCTACGGTGATTCAAATACCTGGGGTTACGTTCCTCAAAATTTTTCAGATGGTAACTATACTATCCAACGATTCCCTCGAGATATCAGATGGCCGGGTGCTTTACAAAATTTACTGGGTAAAAATTTTCATATCGTCGAAGAAGGCTTAAATAGCCGGACAACCAATCTTAATTATCAAATTCCGCCGGATCGCAATGGCAAAACCTATTTGCCTTCTTGTTTGTATACCCATGCACCTATTGATCTTGTCATATTGGCATTGGGTGGAAATGATCTAAAAACATATTTCAATCGTTCTGCGCGTGAGATTCGAGAAGGGCTGAGTGAGCTGGTTGATATTATACAGTCATCAACCTATGGTGAAAAAATGCAACAAGCTCCCCAGATTTTGATTATTTCGCCTTTTAAGCTATTGCCAGTTGCCGAAGAGTATAAAGATGAAAATGGCACGATTATCCTTCCAGAAGCACTGAAAAAATCTCAACAGCTTGTACAAGAGTATCGTGATTTAGCGAAACAAAAAAACTGTCATTTTGTTGATGTTTCCAGCTCGATTATATCGTCAGAAATTGACGGCATCCATTTGGATGCCGAGGCACATCAAAAGTTGGCTTCAATTATCTTTGAGAAAATAAAAAGTATATTTCATGAAAAAAATAAGAATTAGTCTTATAGAAGACAGTGAGATTCACATCGCATGGATTGAAACGGAATTAATGGATGACGGACTTATTGAAATAGTCAGTAAGGATAGGCTCGGTCGCAAGGGTGTTGAATCAATTAAAATGCATCAGCCCGATTTGGTAATCCTTGATTTTCAATTACAGGATATGACAGGTTTGGAAGTTGCAAAGCGAATTAAGAGTCAGCGGCAAGATGTCAAAATTTTCATGCTGACTGCTCACACTGAAGTGTCGATTCTTGAGCGGATTATTGACGATAAAAATATTGATGCAATTGCTATTAAAGGTTCTTATTACCTTGAAGAAAATCTTCTTTTGGCAATCAAGCACATCGTAGAAGGTGGCACTTATCTTGATCCTTCATTATTAAAAAAATTGCGAGAATCCAGGAATATTTCCAGTTTGAATGCTTTAACCAATCGTGAATTTGAAATTTTTATTCAAGTACATACAGGTAAGCCTGATAATCGTATTGCAGAAGATCTTTGTGTGGAGCTTTCGCATGTGAAAAATTTAAAATCGAAAATAGCAAAGAAAACTAAAAAGAATAATATCGCAGCTTTATTGTCTAACTTGATTGCCAATGCTTCGTAGCGGGTAGGCAGCATGCTAAATCATTATCTTGCAAAAAAGTGCATTAGTAGCTTTGGATTCTGGTTTTCAATCTGGGCTATTTTGGTCATTGCATATCCTTTGTCAACTCATTATGGATTCAAAGAATTTTGGTGGGATAAAATAATTTGTTTTTTGCAGTTGGCGATTGATAGTTGTCTTGCAACTTTTAGTTATCTTGCATACAAGAGTAAATCAGATTTAGTGATTAAGCGGTTCTATCTTTTGATAGCGTTAAGTATGATTCCGGGTTTATTTGCTAATGAAATTTACAATGTATTAATTAACATTATAGGAGTTAAAGCGGTTAATAAAAATGTTAGTATTTCCTGGACTATTGCCTATGCAACTTTTCTAGGAATGCAAATTTCCGCATGGTTATATTTGTATTTTAAAAAAAATCAAAAAAGTGAGCGCAACACTCTGATAACCGTATTTTCCTATGCTCAATCCGCAACAATTGTTTTGTTATCTTTTATATCAATTTTTGTTTTTCGCAAAACTATTTTTTCTGAAATAGGATTTGTTGGTGCAATGAATTCCATTTTAGAAACGTTGCTTTTTATTGCTATTTCAATGTCATTGGCGAGAACTAAATCCAGATCACTTGTTTATCTGGAAGTCGGTTTTTTGATTCTGATTGCCTTCAACCTGGCTCATCGATTGAGTTATAGCACTGGTCATTCATTTAAAACATTTGATATTATCTGGTTGATAAGTCTGGTTACGATTATTTTTGGGCTTGTTAAAAGTTGGAAAGATAAAAAAGCGATCGAATTTTTTAATCAAAATTCATTACATGTTCATACGAGTGCTATTTTTTTGGCCTTTGCAACCGTATTGTTGGTGGCATTTGTACTGATTGATTTGACCATATCTTCAGTTTCAATGAATGATGTTGGTTATTCAAATATTCTTCCCCAAAATATTCCCAGCATGTTTATCTTTTCTTATACTATTGCGTTTTTGGTGAGCAAATTAATGGCTTCAAATTTATCGAGACCATTAGAAAAGATATCAAAACGCATAGATTTTTTATATGCCAATAAAGTGGTCTCAAATCAACTGTTAAATAAAAAATTTAAAATTCATGAAGTAGATCATCTTGATAAATTTATTCTAAAAACAATAACGGAATTGCAAACGGCAAATCGAATTAAATCCGATTTCCTGATGAATATGTCACATGATTTCAGGACACCAGCCAGCGGCATTGCTTCTCTTTCACGTTCAATCTATAAAAAAACTGAAAATCAGGCACTAAAAAATTTACAAAAAATGGTTGTGAATTCTTCCGAACAGCTGATGAAATTTTTGGATGATGTTCTGGATTATTCCAGATTGGATAGTGATCAATATAAATTAAATCTTTCCGAAATTGACGTTAATAGTCTGATAGAAGATATTGTGCAGTTCGTTACAGCAAAAATAAAAGATAAAAATCTGTACATTAAAACCAATTCTACTGATTCAGCTATGAAGTATATAGGTGATCGCTTGATGCTTCATCGCATTATTTTAAATATTGTTTCAAATGCGATTAAATTTACCCACGATGGTGGGATAACAATATTGCTGGATAGAGAAGTTATTGATCAGGGATTATTCCTGTCTATTAAAATTCTTGATACGGGTATCGGGATTGACAAAAAATTCCATGATTTTATCTTTGAGCCATTTAATCGGGTTAACACGGGTGGCGATTCTGAAAATTCAGGCATTGGTCTCGGGCTAAGCAATGTAAATCTAATGCTGAAAAAAATGAAAGGAAAAATACATCTTCAAAGCGAAATTAACAGGGGGTCAAAGTTTTCTATATTGCTCCCAATATGAAATTTAATTGTAACAGTATGATTTAATGTGAAATCATATTTTTTAAAGAGATGAATGACAATTCATAAAAGATCATTAAAATTTCCGTTGTAAATATTCGAGAATCAGTATGATTTTCGCCTTATAACATGGAATATTTTATGGATGAAATAATGGTTACAGAAAATGCGATTAACAACCCGGATTGCCCTTTTACAGAAATATTTTCTCTATTCACGTTAAGTAACGATTTTGCATCGAAATGTAATGAGGAACAGTTACGTTCACTTTGCCTGCATAGCGAAAATGCAATTGATGTGATCTTGCGAGGCATTCAGGATGTCGGCCAAATGCTTGCCACTTCAAAAATTCAAACACCTGCGTGCATTCAGAATTTTTGTTTTTTTGTTTCTGCGCTTGCCAATTTGAGTGAGGCATTGATCTTATTAAAGGAAAATACGAGTTACTTGCTTAGGCGCCTAGCGACTTGATTTTACATTAAAATTTTCAAAGCTGGCCTCAAGAATCGATTAAAATCGATTAAAATATGTACATTTATTGAGGAAAAAGCTAAAATAATCCTTTTAAATAACATTATATAAATACTCGAGGTTTGGCTATGGGATTTCCACGACGCATAATTTCTGTTGATGCAGAAGATGCTATGAGAGTGAATTATAAGACTGCATTTAAGCCAATCGACCAATGTGGTTATTCTGCTCATGCTTTGGGACAGGCGACTGATTATACTTTTTGTGTTGCTCAAGATATGCTGTTTACGGTGGATCAGGCTATACGCCTTAAACTTGAAGAAATGGAGAAAAAAGGAGAATCAAGACCGATCAAGGTGCTTGAACTTGGAGCTGGTAGAGGAGGTGTAGTCAAAGCGATTAATGCCAAATTTAATGGCAAGGTTGTCGCCACGGGAATTACTGCATTCTGTCCAGATGAAACTGACCCATCGCTTATGCAAGGAAATTATGAATTTTTGTCAGAAATCAATGGTATTAAACCAAATGATTATGACCTGATTTTTTCATGCCGATCATTAACATATGTTTCCAATCCAGCATTATGTGTATTGCAGGCGATTGATGCATTAAAAGATGATGGGATTTTGCTAATAGACTTTTTGCCACTATGGGGATTGACGTTGGAGCAACATGTTTTAGTAGCGATGGCAATGCAAGCAAAATTTTCACCGATCGTGAAGGCCCCCCTGTGATATTCCCTGCATAGCAGGTATGTTTTTGCAAAAAAAAGCGGATCAGAAAATAGAGTTTCCTTTAGATTATGACGGTACATGTCTTGATCCTATTAAGAAATCAGAATCTTCACCGAGAGTGAAATACAAATACAACCCGGAGAAAGGAAATATAAATTTATTTTTTCAGCCGGAAAGTAAGGCTGATGCATCTCCGAGCATGATGTCGTTACCAACAGGATCTAAAAAAGATGTTAAGCCAGAAAAGGCAAAAAAAGCTTTATTTGGCACATCGTTTAGTATGGTGAGAAGATCAATAGTGTGAGTTGTTAATTTATCAGACAGTTCAGCTTTTTTATCACCACACCTGCAATTTTTGTCTTACTTTCGATATTGGATAACGGATACTGCGGGTTATTCGGTTTTAAATACGAAACTCCACCATCTATAACATATTGCTTAAAAGTCGCTTCTTTTGCATTCGACAGCTGCGCAATTATAAAGTTGCCATGTTCTGCTATTTTTTCTGGATCAATGATAATGATTTCGCCTTCATAAAAATTTTTAGAGTGGTTCGTCGGTGATACCATCGAATCGCCTCTAACTTTAAGCGCAAACCAGTTTTCATGATTAGTAAAAAAATGCGGGACATATTCCAGTTTTTCATCAATAGAAATTTTTCCTTTTATAAAATCTGTAACCTGATCCCACGACAATAGAGGAATTTTACGCGCTTGTTCGGATTTGTCTTTTTTCCCTGTTTTCTTGGCAGACTCCTTCGCGCTTGTTGTTCCATACTGCAGCCATGCTGGATCGACTTTTAAGATCGTGGCGAGCCTCTGAAATTGCTTTAACGGCGGTACGCGTCGACCAGACAGATAATGCGTAATGGCGCCACGTGTGATGTCCATTTTACTCGCCAGCATTTCTTGCGTCATCTCGAGTTCTTTCATACGTGTTTTGATACGCGTTGCCCAGTTGGTCATGTTCTTTTTGCTCGCTGTCATTTCTAAAGTATCAGAATGATACCAAAAGTATCAAATTACCACAACAATACAAATAGTATCATTAAGTGTTGACTATATGTATACTTATAGTATCATTCGCCGCATGACACTTTATGAATATATCAATAGCTTTCCGTGCCGTGATCGAACGGCAATCCGTCAATGGATTGCTCGAGCACTTAACGTTTCCGAAGTCTATGTGCGCAGTATGAGCAATGGCACAAAACCTCTTTTATACAAACATGCAGTCAGGATCGAGGTATTAACCAGTGGGTTAGTGCCACGTCATCTGGCTGCTCTTCAATCATATTTAACAGGAAGAATGACAACATGAGAATGTATGGATCAGTTCAAATCTGTTTTTGGGAGAATGCAGAAACGCAAAATCTCTCTGATCAGGCAAAGCTTTTGGCAATTTATCTCTTAACAGGGCCGCATAGCAATATGGCTGGCGCATTTCGATTACCGGATGGATATATCAAAGAAGATTTGGGATGGGGTATCGAAACGGTTAGGAAAGCGTTTCAGGAGTTATCGAAAATCAGTTTTTTAACAAGAGATGAGGAACGAGGTTGGCTCGTGATTCATGAGTTTCTGAAATGGAATCCCATTCAAAATCCAAAACAGGCGGTTGGAATTCAGAAGATTTTTAACATGGTTCCCAATTTCTCTCCTGTGTT
>Ga0206942_1298_pt1 | contig 11917 bp, 15 predicted proteins | sample Alteio_BWOrgHeat_6_FD_153253 | JGI IMG/M metagenome (GOLD analysis project Ga0206942, IMG submission 153253) | Enriched cells from forest soil in Barre Woods Harvard Forest LTER site, Petersham, Massachusetts, United States -... | ecosystem: Environmental > Terrestrial > Soil > Temperate forest > O... | reverse complement strand
TGATGGGCTGGAGAGCCGGTCGACCGGATTTGGTTTTGTTGCGCAGAAAGTCCAAGGTGGAATGGGCGATTTTCTCGGCCGAAAGCCCGACCATGTCGCGAACTGATCGGGGATGCCGATGCGATGGATCCGGACATCGGTTCCTTCCATGGCTTCCATCACGGCGCTGCCAAAGCCGCCGGTTAAAACGTGCTCTTCCACAGTAACAAAGTTCGGCGTCTGCTGGCGCAACTGTTCGAGAAGGGCCGTGTCCAGAGGCTTCACAAAGCGCATGTTGACGACACCACAGGGAATGCCCTCTTTTTCGATGAGCGCTGCCGCTTTAAGGCAAGGATGGACCATGCTGCCAATGGCTAAGAGATATAGATCCGCCACAGGGCTGGCGGACCCGCCTGGTGTGTGGCGGGCTTCTTGACCGGGTTTGAGAACAACGCCGCGGCCGATCGGGAGAACCCGCAAGTCCTGATCCATCGGCACGCCCTCGCCGGAGCCCCGGGGATACCGGATCACGGCCGGCTGGTTGCAGGCAAAAGCCGTCTTCACCATGTGCTGCAGTTCATTTTCATCCATCGGAGCCATGACGACGAAATTGGGAATGATTCGCGTATAAGCGAAGTCAAAGACCCCATGATGCGTGGGGCCGTCTTCGCCAACGAGTCCGGCGCGGTCCAGAGCAAACACGACCGGTAGTTTCTGCAGGCCTACGTCATGTTCCATCTGGTCGAAGCCGCGTTGAAGAAAGGTGGAATAAATGGCGCAGACGGGCTTCAGCCCTTCACAGGCGAGTCCGGCGGCAAAGGTGACCGCATGCTCTTCCGCCAATCCCACATCAAAGAAGCGGGTGGGTAGTTCCTTGCGGAAAAGATCCGTCCCGGTGCCTTCCGGCATGGCAGCGCTGATCGCAACGATGGTGGGGTCGGCTTTGGCGAGTCTCACCAGCGTTTCTCCGAACACCTTCTGATAGGCGGGAGGAGGCGCCACCGAGGGCTTCACCATCACGCCCGTCTGAACGTCAAATTTACCGGGACCGTGCCAAGTGTAGGGATCCTTTTCGGCCAGGTCGTAGCCTTTCCCCTTCTTGGTGATGATATGCAGAAGGACGGGACCCTTCAATGTCTTGATATTTTCGAGAACTTCAACGAGCTTATTGACGTCGTGACCATCCACGGGTCCAAAATAGGCAAACCCCAGCTCTTCGAAGAGCATGCCGGGGAACAAGAGGACCCGCATACGCTTGGCCACCCGCAGCATGCCGGCCCCATAGAATTGAATCCGTTTGAGGAATTTTTCGACTTCCTGTTCCAGTTTCTTAGCCAGGCCGCCGGTCAGCAATTTGGTCAGGAAAGAACCCAGCGCGCCAACGCGGTTTGAAATGAACATTTCGTTATCGTTGAGCACCACAAGAAGGTCGCTGCCCACGTGCCCTGCATTCTGCAGGCCTTCGAAGGACATGCCGCCCGTAATGCAGCCATCGCTGACCACGGCGACGACCCGGTTGGTCTCTTTCTTCTGGTCCCGCGCGACCGCCATGCCGAGAGCGGCGGAAATTGCCGTAGAGGCGTGGCCCGCGCCAAAGGTATCGTAAGGAGATTCATCCCGTTTGAGGAAGCCGGAGAGACCGTTGAGTTGCCGGATGGTGTCAAAGCGATCTTGCCGGCCCGTCAGCAGCTTATGGCCGTAGGTTTGATGCCCTGTGTCCCAGACGATCCTGTCTTCAGGGGTATTGAAAACGTAATGGAGGGCTACCGTGAGATCCGCAGACCCCAGGGAAGAGGCCAGATGGCCGCCCTTCTTTGAAATCGTGTCCAGAATACGCTGCCGGATTTCCTTGGCCACCTGCGGCAACTGCTCCCGCTTTAACTGGCGAAGGTCGCGCGGCTCTTTAATCTGTTCCAGAAGTCCCATGGTCTCGTTTCCCCTTTTGTCAGTGATCTCTTTCAATAATGTAGTTGGCCAGCTGCTTCAGCACTTGCGCCTTGCGTCCAAATGGCTCCAGCGCCTTTTTAGCGTCTTCCACCAGGACGTGAGCCTTGCGTTTGGATTCCTCAAGGCCATAAACCGCCGGGAACGTCAACTTCTTGTTCTTGGCGTCGCTGCCGCTCTTTCCCAGCTTCTTCTTGTCGGCCACGACGTCCAGGATGTCATCCGCAATCTGAAACGCCAGACCAATTCGCTCCCCATAGTCTCCAAGACGGAGGATATTTTTGGGGGAGGCCCCGGCCAGAACGGCGCCGGCTTGCAGGCTGGTACGGATGAGAGCGGCTGTCTTAAGACGGTGAATCGAGCGTAAAATCTGTTCTGTGGCGGCTTTCCCACTGGCGGCGCGGCCATTCTTCTTTTGCCACTTCCCGCCTTCCATCTGGATGTCTAAAACCTGCCCGCCGATCATGCCGAAGGTCCCTGCGCCGTCTGCAATCAACCGTACAACTTCCGATACGGCCTGAGGTTTTACGCCGCGTATTTTAGCATTTTCCCCTATCAGCTCAAATGCCTTCGTGAGGAGGGCGTCTCCCGATAAAATCGCGATAGCTTCCCCATAAACCTTGTGGCTGGTGGGGCGGCCCCGCCGCAGGTCGTCGTCGTCCATCGCCGGGAGGTCGTCATGAACCAAGGAGTAGGTGTGAATCAGCTCCATGGCGGCGGCGGTCGGCAGGGCTTTCTCCGGGCTGGCTCCGCAGCATTCGGCGGCGGCCAGGACCAGCACCGGCCGCAGGCGCTTCCCCCCTGCAAAAACGGAATAGCGCATGGCCTCATGAATAATCTCCGGGTCCGATTGGGTGGTATCCATATAGTGGTTCAGGGCCTGATCCACCTGTTTTCGGCGGGTTTCAAAATAAGAATGAAGGGGTTCGGGCATCATAATGTGTGGCTCCTGGTTGTCATTCCGGCGATAGCCGGAATCCAGTTCGATGTTCTGGACCCCGGCTTTCGCCGGGGTGACGTCTTAAGATTGTTCTTCAAATGGTTTTAACGCTCCAGAGTCCTTAAGTAAAACTTCGACTTTCTTCTTGGCCTGTTCCAGCTTCTGCTGGCAGGCGCGCGCCAGCTGTATGCCTTCTTCAAAAAGGCCCAAAGAAGCTTCCAGCGGAGCCTCCTTGGTTTCCAGCTGCTCCACAATCTGTTCGAGCCGCTTAAGGTTTGTCTCGAAGTTCGGTTCTTTCAATTTGGGCATAGATTTTTCCCTGGTGCAATTGTACTTCAATGTGATCGTGGCTTTGTACCGAGCTCGCGTTTTTCAGGATTTCACGCGCGGGAAGCTTCCAGGCGATCGCGTAACCGCGGGAAAGGGTAGCCAACGGCGAGAGCAAATGCAGCTTCTCAAAGAGATGATGCATATCTTTTTCCCAATGACCCACGCGATTGCGGGCGACCTGAGTCAATCGCTCGAGCAGTTGATCGACCTCCTGCATACGTTCCTCGATCAACGCCAGCGGCTTTTGGAGCATGCGGCTTCCGGCCGCGTGACGCAGGCGCTGTTCCAGATCATCCAATTGATAGGCCATGTGCGAGCGCAGCCGAGTTGACAGGGTCTCGAGATGCTGCTGCAGATCGGCTTTTGCGCTCGTGACGAGTTCGGCGGCCGCCGAAGGCGTGGGCGCCCGGAGATCAGCGACGAAATCTGCGATCGTAAAGTCGGTTTCATGGCCCACGCAGGAAACCACGGGAATTTTCGAAGCGGAGATTGCCCGCGCAACCTCTTCTTCGTTGAACGCCCAGAGGTCTTCAATCGAACCGCCGCCGCGTCCCACGAGCAATACATCCAGGCTGGGATAATCCCGATTGAGCCGCGCGATGGCTTCCGCGATTTCCTGAGCGGCGCCTTCCCCCTGAACCTTTACTGGGTGGATCAAAATTCGAATGTTGGCGAAGCGGCGATCCAGGATGCTCAACATGTCATGCAGAGCGGCGCCATCCAGGGAAGTGACAAGGCCGATCCATTGCGGAAGCGCAGGAATCGGCCGCTTGCGGGCGGCGTCAAAGAGCCCTTCTTTTTCGAGCTTCGCTTTCAGTTGTTCAAAAGCCAGCTGGCGGCTGCCTTTGCCCTTGGGTTCCATGGTCGAACCCACCATCTGGAATTTCCCCTGCGGAGGATAAACCGTCAGCCGTCCCTGAACGATGACCTGCAGCCCGCTTTCCGGCCGGAACAGCAGACGCCGGAAATCATCGCGAAATAGGACAACGCTCAATTGGCCGCCGGCATCCTTGAGAGAGAAATAACAATGGCCGGAGGAATGACAATTCAGATTGGAGATTTCTCCCTCCACCCAGACGTCGGGATACATCGCCTCAAGCGACGCCTTCGCGTCGCGAACGAGTTCCGTAACGGTGAATATTTTAGGGCCGGCGGAGAACATGCTAATCCCCCAGAAGAAGACGTTTGTAACGGGCTAGAAATAAGCGGTCCTTTTCCCGGTTGGCGATCCGTTTGGATTCCAGCAGGTCCTTCAGAGCGCCCACCTCGAAACGAAAGTTCAGCTCGCGATCGCGCATGCCGACGGCTCGCCGCTTCAACTCATCAAATGTAAAGCCGGAAACCACCAGGAGCCCTTCGACAACCAGTTGATACGGTCCCACCGCGACCAACGTGCGTCCCTGTTTGACCAACTTGCCCCCCGTCGCAGAGGTCAGTCGGCGCAGAGCTCGCATGTGGTCGCCTTGTCGAACGACCACGGAAAAGCCGCCTTTCCGGAAGGCTTTCCAGGCTCGTACGACATTTTCCGCTGTAGGTTTCAGAAAAAGATCATAATCCGCCGTGGAAAGAACCTGACGGGCATCTTTAGCGAAATAATTGATTCCGGAGACGCCGATCACGATATAGTCCACGCCGGAACGCGTCAATTCGCGTAGCAGAAGATGGTACGGATTGGGAAGAGAGGTGGGTCGTTTACGTTTCATGAGAAACGCTGCGGGATGTCTGGCGAGCGGCCAGAAGGACGCGGGGAATCCACGACTTGTCCTTCCGATGCGCCGGATGCGATGCCTGCCGCAGGATCGCTTTCTTCCAGAGCGGAGAGGAGAGATCCTCCCGGTCATCCACCAGATCGTTCAGCGAACACCCCAGGCAGGAGACGATCCGCGCGAGTTGTCCCAGACTGATGTCCTGCGCGCCGTGGGCATAGCGTGAAAGACTGACGCGCGCAATGCCCGTCCACCGGGCGAGTTCGGACAAAGAGATGCGGCGGCGCCGGCAAAACTCCAGAAGACGCAGGGTCATGACCTGCAGAGTGTAACCTATCAGTTACAACCTGTCAAGGACCCCCGACAGCATGTCGGAAAAAAGCTAAAACTGCATGATCCAGAAAAGTAGAAATTGCATGGTCAGGGACTTAATAGGCTTCTCCGAAGACACAGGAGGAGCCAATGGAGGACAAACTGACCATGAGCAACCAGGACATCGACAAATTGAAAGTGATTCATAACGTCTTAGAACATCGTCTGACGTGGCCGCAGGCGGCCCGACAACTCGGTCTCAGCGTCCGCCAGATCGGCAATTTGTGCGTCCGCGTCCGAAAAGAGGGAAACCGGGGGATTCTTCACCGCCTGCGCGGAAAGCCCTCAAACTATCAACTGGAGCCCGGGCTTTTGGAACGGGCCCTGAAGATCTTGAAACATCCTCGCTATCAAGGGTTTGGACCCACTTTCGCCAACGAAAAGCTCCTCGAGGAGCACGCCCTGGTCTTGTCGACCCCGGTTCTGCGCCAAGGGATGATTCAAGAAGGGCTCTGGAAAGCCCGTAAACATGTCCCACCCCACCGCGCCTGGCGAGAGCGCCGAAGCTGTGTCGGTGAGCTGACACAACTCGACGGCTCTGATCACGACTGGTTTGAAGGCCGGGGTCCGCGGTGCGTCCTGATTCTTTATATCGATGACGCCACCAGCCGGCTGCTCTACGCCCAATTCGTCGATGTGGAGGACACCTTGACCCTTCTGACCACCACCGGCGCCTATCTGGACCGTCATGGCCGACCCGTGGCCTTCTATGTCGACAAAGACTCCATCTACAAGGTCAATCGCAACGCCACTCTTGAAGAAGAACTTCAGGACTCCTCCCCCATCACTCAGTTCACGCGCGCCATGACCGAGCTGGGGATTGGTGTCATTTGCGCCCATAGCCCTCAAGCCAAAGGCCGAGTGGAACGCTCTTTCAACACGCACCAGGATCGCCTGGTCAAAGAGCTGCGCCTGGCCGGGATCTCCGATAAAGAAAGCGCCAACCAGTTCCTCTGGAAAACGTATCTCCCCGCCCACGACGCCAGGTTTGCTGTCTCCCCGGCCAACACCACCGATGCCCATCGTCCTTTGCTCAGGACTCATCGTCTCAATGAAATCCTCTCGGTACGCATGCCGCGTGTCCTGGCCAACGACTACACCCTGTGTTGTCAAAAGCGTTTCTTCCAAGTCCTGGCGGATCAACCCCTTCGGGTTCGTCCCAAAAACACGATCCTCGTTGAAACACGCTTGGACGGCTCAACACATCTGCGATTTAAAGGGCACTACCTGAACTTCCAAACAATCGCCAAGAAACCCACGCCTTCCAAACCGTTGCCCCGGGTTCTTAAAGAGCTCTTAACTAAACCAAAAAACGTTTACAGACCGCCGAACAGCCACCCCTGGGTTCGCTATTCGGCCATTGGAAATCCCAAAAACCGAAACAGGCATCTCGTTCGTGTTTGAAATTTTTGCGCGGGGAGGCCACGTCAACACCCAACATCATGTCTTACACCAAAAACGGCAACGGCGGGAATACGTCAACACCATGCAACTTCTACTTTACGGAACCCATGCAATTTCTACTTTCTTGCAACAGGACCCCCGACAGCAAAATCAATTCGAAACTCCGCGACGGCTTAAACGGGCGGGGCCCCTTATTTATCTTCGACAAGGAGCGACGGAAGGCTGGCGATTTCTTGAATGCGCTGGACGGAGCGGGCTTTGCCGGTTCGTTCGTCGATGTCCAGGACGCAGCCGCAGACGAGCGCATCGCCGGTGGCGACGGGAAGGAGCTGATGCAGGCCGGTTAGGAACCGGTCGAGAGCCGGACGGATTTCCGCGCCGATCACGCTATTGAGCGGGCCGCAAGCGCCGGCATCCGTTAGATAGGCGGTGCCGCCGGGCAGGACCCGTTCGTCGGCGGTCTGGATGTGCGTGTGCGTGCCGAGGACGGCGCTGACTCTCCCATCCAGGTACCAGCCCATCGATGCTTTCTCGGACGTAATTTCCGCGTGAACATCAACCAGAATGACGGAGGTCTTTGATTTCAGGGCAGGAATCGCCTGATCCGCGGCCTTGAAAGGACAATCGGTCAGGGGCATATAAACCCGGCCCATCACCTGCAGGACTCCCAGCGTAAGACCGGTTTTCGATGTAAAAACACCCGAGCCGTGGCCGGCAACCCCGGTCGAATAATTGAGCGGCCGCAAAAGACGGGGGTCATCGATAATGGACATGATCTCTTTGCGGTCGAACGTATGGTTTCCCATCGTCAGGACGTCGACGCCCAGACCCCAAAGCTCGCCCGCAATTTTCTGCGTGATGCCTTTGCCGCGCGCGGCATTTTCGGCGTTCACCACAATGAAGTCGGGTTGATGTTTCTGACGGAGCTGAGGCAGGACATAGGCCAGGCCTTCCCGTCCCACGCGGCCAATCACGTCGCCAAAGAAAAGTATTTTCATGACGTTAGCTGACGGTCCTGGATTTCAAGGAAACTGTCTTCCGTCACAAGGGCATTCATGGGTATGTCATGGGTTTCAAGGGGTAAAGGTTTCGGATGCACTTGGGCGGAGAACGCCAATCCCCAGCGAGCTGCATTCGTCATGCTGGGCAGAATGCGATCGAAATGCCCCCCTCCCTGGCCCCAGACGCCCGCCCTGACGATCAAAGGCCACGCCTGGAATCAGCGCCACTTCCACTTCAATCGGATCGACGATTTCTCGCTTGCCGGGAGGCGGTTCCAGGATATTCTTGAAAAAACCGGGAGCCAGGTCGCTGATCCGGTGCAGCTGGGAGAGCAGCGTCATGCTCCCTTCCTTGGACACGCAGGGCACGATGAGGCGCTTTTTCTGCTGGAGCGCCTCGGTCAGAATTTGATGCGTGTCCACTTCCGCCCCGTAGGAGACATAGACCAGAACCGTCGTGGCGTCCTGCCAGGCGGGGTGGCGCAGGACACGCTGACGAATAATCGCGCTGTCCCGCTTCCTGGCCGCGGGCTCAAGCTGCTTTTGTTTTTCGAGATAGTGGCGGCGAAGGTCCGCCTTGGACTTGGAATTAAGCGTCCTCACTCGCGGCCTTTCGCTTCGGTCTCTCGCCATTTCTCAAGCCGTTTCTTTATTTCGGCTTCATAGCCGAGCGACGTCGGCTCGAATAACTTTACGGGGTCGGGCCAATATTCCTGTTGAACATAATGGTCTGGAAAATCATGCGGATAAAGGTAACCCTCTCCATGGCCGAGTGCTTCCCGGTCCTGGCTTGCGTCTTTGAGATGGTTCGGGACTTCCCGATGTCGGCCGCGCTCTACTTCCCCCATGGCCTTGCCCATGGCCAGGTAGGATGCATTCGATTTCGGTGCCGTCGCAATGTAGACCACCGCCTGCGCCAGCGGAATGCGGCCTTCCGGCATGCCGACGAATTCCACGGCTCCGAGAGCGGCATGCGCCACAAGAAGCGCCCTCGGATCGGCGTTGCCGACGTCTTCACTAGCGGAAATAACCAATCGGCGCGCAATAAAACGCGGATCGTCACCGGCTGCAAGCATGCGCGCCATCCAGTAAAGCGCCGCGTCGGGGTCTCCGCCGCGCAGAGACTTAATGAAGGCCGAGGCGATATCGTAATGCTGGTCGCCATGCTTATCGTAAAGGAGTGACCGTTTCTGGACGCAATCTTCGGCGACTTTCAGAGGGATGTGAATGCGGCTGTCCGGCCCGGGTGCAGTTGTCAGAGCGGCCAACTCCAAGGCGTTGAGCAGCCGCCGCGCGTCGCCATTGGCGTTGAGCAGGAAATGCCGGCGGGCTTCCGGCTCCAGATCGATCGGCTTGCTCCCGAGCCCCCGGTCCTTGTCCTGAAGCGCATTGTTCAAAATCTGGTTCAACGCCTCTTCCGGAAGGAGTTTAAACTCAAAGGCCTGCGCCCGGGACAACAGGGCGGAGTTCACATAGAAGAAAGGATTCTCGGTCGTCAGTCCGATCAAAGTAATCAAACCACGCTCAACGTCCGGCAGCAGCGCGTCCTGCTGGGAACGGTTAAAGCGGTGAATTTCGTCCAGGATCAAAAGTGTTTTTTGCTGTGAGAGCGACCGGCGGTCTTTGGCCCGCTCAATGACCTCGCGAACATCGGAGACGCCGGCGGTCACCGCGTTGAGTTCTTCCACCGCCGCCTGCGTTTTTTTGGCGATCAACCGAGCCAGGGCCGATTTGCCGCATCCCGGAGGACCAAAGAAAATCGCCGAGCTCAGCCGGTCGGCTTCCACCGCCCGTCTCAGAAGTTTGCCCTCTCCCAGAAGATCGGGCTGCCCGGCCCATTCGTCGAGCGTCCGAGGCGTCATGCGCAGGGCCAGCGGACTCTGCGAGGTCTCGCGGACTTCGGACAGGGTGAAAAGCGAAGGGGTGGAAGCGTAGGATTTTTTACTCATAAAAAGCCCCGTGATGCCGTGTGTCCTGATCGATTTGAAGCTCCAGTTAGTAAGGTGGGTCTCGCGCGGGCGTCCCCGCAAAGGGGGCGACTCGACAGCAGAGTCCCTTAACTAGGCTTGTCGGCTCAAACCAACCCGGCCATTCACCAACACCACAGGGAAACGGTTTTTCATGCGGTCTTTTCCTGCAAGCCCCGATCCAGCAGCTGGATCAATTCATCGGCCTTGCTTTCAAAATGTTTGTTGGAGGTGCCCTTGGCGTCCTGCAGCCGGAACAACTCATCGGCGACGTTCATGGACGTCATCACGGCCAGTTTGTAAGAGTCAATAACTTTCGACTCTTCCTTTAGTTCCCGCATTTTTTCCTCCACATACTGGGCCAGCCGATTTACATACAGTTCATCGCCGGGATTGGCTTCCACGGGATACTCATGACCCATGATCTGGACGTACATCACATTCTTCATGCGGACCTCAAGGTATTCAGGCTGGTCAAGGCGCGCTCTACTCGATGCGTCACTTGTTCCTGCCTGCGTTTGAGCTGGTCGTACTCGGCCAGAATCCGCTGGGCTTTGCTGTTTTCGCCGCTCAGCAGGGCGACATGGCCTTTGAGCGATTCACATTCGACGCGAAGCCGCTGATTGTCTTTCCGGTAGTCGGCGAGGCACTCAAGAATTTTATGGATTTTCGCTTCGAGCTCTTCGGCTTTCCCCATGGGTCGATGATACTACTTGAGATGGATCATTTCAAATAAAAAGGGCGGTCCAAAGACCCATTTTTTCGTCTCAGAAGGAGACAGGCCGTAAATGTCACACAGCTGTAACAATCGGGCGCCAGACTGTAAACGGATGCTGCGATTACTCTCCTGCAGAAAGATTGGATCGGCCGGCCTCTGTGGCTTGTGGGTGATCTCCATAGCCTTGTTTCCTGCTTACGCCCGGATTAAAGAGCTGGGAATTCCCGCCTCCATGGCGACGGTTCAAGACGCATACACGCCCGGCCCGCGGCCTCATCACGTACAGTATGTCTTAATTGAAGACGTCCACAGCCATCCCGAAGCGCAGGGCAAAATTGCGGCGCTCATCCTTTACGCGCATGACCATTGGGGAACCCGACAGGTTCTCGTAGAAGGCGCTTTTGGCGAGGTGGGTCCGCCTCCGTTCCCCATCTTCAGCGTCGAACGCGGGCAGCTCTCAGCCAATGAACTGCTGCGGCGCGGCCAGCTGTCGGGCGGGGAGCTGAGCGCGGCTTTGGTGTCTCATTCCTCCGACAAGACGCCCTTTAAAGTGATCGGGATCGATGACCCTCAGCTGTATCGCTGCCAGCTTGATGCCTATCATGCTCTCGTGGAAATTCAGAATCCCGCCCTTCAGCATTTGAAGCACTATTATTCCCGGGCTTCAATTCAAAGGTGGCGACTCGTTTGGCGGCTTCTCGAGTTACGGTTAAGCCCGCAGGACTACCAGGCTTATCTGCGGGGAAACCAGGTAAAATTTCAGGACCCCTTGCTCAGGCATGCCATCCATCTGGCGGAAATGTATTACCGCTCAGCGGATCAACGCAGCCATCAATTCCTGCAAAGAGCCCCCGCGCTCACATCGGAGGTGCCCTGTCTGATTGTGGTAGGCGGGTTTCATATGCCGGTCCTGATGCAAACGCTGCGCAGCCGGAAAAAGACCTTTCTGGTACTCAAACTCCATACCACCGAAGCGGGCTCCGGAGCGCTTTACCGCGAGCGGCTGACGGAAAGCTTCAACGCCATTCACGAAATTCCCCCTGGCCGTCTTTACTCGACAACGCTCCAGTCCCTGCGCCTGAGTTTGAGCCGTCGCCATCCCGACCACCCCGTCTCCCTCTAATATTTCCCCTTGCGGCCGGCTGGAAGGCCCGCTACCCTTACCGGGTTACCCGAAACTATAAAAGATGAGGATGATTTCCATGACCAACTTGTTCGAATTGTATCTGCTGCACCTGCAGCTTTTCTTCGGTTTAAAGCAAAGCCCCGATCGCTCCCGCGTTTCAGGACAAAAACCTTCTGAGGAATCGCTGTTCGACCACGCTGCCTGACGCGATAGTCGTCTTTATCCACGCTGGTTTTATTTTTTATACTCTCTTTAGAAACCAGGAGAGACAGCTGTATAAGGAGATAAAACAATGACCAACCCAATTCCTAACGGGTATCACGCGGTGACGCCGAGTCTGACTTTAAAAGACTCGAAGAAGGCGATCGAGTTTTATAAAAAGGCGTTTGGCGCGAAGGTGCTGGATCTTTTTCCGAATCTCACCGGTACG
>Ga0206942_1180_pt3 | contig 11946 bp, 12 predicted proteins | sample Alteio_BWOrgHeat_6_FD_153253 | JGI IMG/M metagenome (GOLD analysis project Ga0206942, IMG submission 153253) | Enriched cells from forest soil in Barre Woods Harvard Forest LTER site, Petersham, Massachusetts, United States -... | ecosystem: Environmental > Terrestrial > Soil > Temperate forest > O... | reverse complement strand
TTCATCATCGGAATAGCCATGCAACAAATAAAGTACGGGGTAACTCCGATTCGATTTATCATAATCGGCAGGAAGGTAAATGTTGTACTCAACGTCCTTTCCAAGTACAGTGCTTTTCACTTTCAAGCTTTCCTTCAGTACACCCTGAGCAAAAGAAGAGGAGGAAATAAGGACTACGAGTAAGCATATTTTTTTCATGATCAATTGGTTAGTACTTAAAAGCAAGTTAATACAACGATAAGCGGATCGCCTAATTGTTTCGGCCAAGAAATATTTTACTTTCTTCAATAATTCCCTGATGTCCGGTGTCCAGGATTTCAAGTCGATAAACACTGAGTTTTTTAAGGATGCGATTCATGTCTTTAGCCGCAATGATTCTGTCATATTTTCCTAAAATTATTGTAAAAGAAACCTGATGATCGTTTACCAGTCTTGCCACTCGATCAAGATTAAACTTTAAATGTCTGAAATAAACCCAGGAAAGATAGACACGCTTTCTTTTTTCAGGGGTATCCATTTGTGATTCCGCAAAACGGACTAGCCCCTTATCGACAAGTCCAAAGGTTCGCAGGATTTTTGTAACCCGATGGAGCCGGTCAGGATGCAAAATCATACTTTTAAACAAAGCCCGAATGATTATCGGATAAGTTGCGAAGCTGTACCAAAAACTGGTTTTGATACCGTCGGGCGCCAGAAGAATTACTCGTTTCACCTTATCGGGGAAGGCCTCTAGTGTGGCTAAGGCGAATTTACCTCCAAGGCTAAACCCCGCCACATCGAAGGCGTCCATTTTTTCATTCGTAAAAAGCAATTCAAGAATTTCTCTCCAATCTCGTTTCTCCAACGGGGTTCGAGCTGACCAATGGCTATCGCCGTGAAAGAACAAATCGAATGAATAAAGCGTGTAATTATTTTTTAATTCTTCGAACCAGGCTGCAAATATTTTATGGTCCTGACCAAAACCGTGAAAAAGTAAAATGGGTATTTTCCCTTCTCCTTCTTTATGGTAGAAAAGTTTGTTGTTATGGTAAGTAATGTGATTGACCATAGAATCATCAACTTTACAGAAATTTCGTTTCTTTTTAAAATAATTGAACCCTACACGCGTCTTTACAAACAAAAGCGCGGGAAATGGACTTGGCAATGACACAAATACAGCAAAACACATTCCTGAAGGAAAGAGGCAAGCTGCTCGGGTTTATCCGAAGCCGCGTGTCATCGTTGGAAGAGGCAGAGGATATTCTTCAGGATGTGTTTTACCAGTTTGTTGCAGGCTTCGATGCGATTGAATCGATTGACCGCACTACCTCATGGCTTTATAGTGTGGCCCGGAATAAAATTATTGATCGGTATCGAAGAGACGCGGTTCGGCCAAAGCGTGCGGATTTCGAAATGTTGACCGGTAAGGACGATGACACGCCGCTAACCTTGCAGGAGATTTTGCCTGACTTAGACAACAGTCCGGAGTCAACGTTGCTGCGAGAAGCGATTTGGGATGAAATCACCGATGCCCTGGCAGAACTTCCGGCGGATCAGCGGGAAATCTTCGTTCAAAATGAAATCGAAGAAAAAGGCTTCCGGGAGATTGCCGAAGAAACCGGAGTGTCGATTAACACATTGCTTTCGCGAAAGCGGTATGCTATCCTCGCCCTTAGGAAACGGCTGCAAAAGTTTTATAATGACGTGACAAGTTGAAGTACGATTTACAATTAACAGATAACGATTAACCGATAACAATTAACGATATGAAAGCAAAATGGATAGTGAAGATGGCGGCGTTTGGCTTGGTAGCCATTGCGATGGTGGGTTGGGTAACAATGTCGTTGTGGAATTGGCTCGTGCCTGAATTATTCCACGGCCCCGTAATCTCGTTTTGGCAAGGGCTAGGTTTATTGGCTTTGACAAAAATTCTGTTCTGGACGTTTGCCAAAAAACACCATGGCTATGGCGGTCATTGGAGGCCTTATTGGAAAGAAAAATGGAATGCCATGAGCCCTGAGGACCGTGATCGTTTCAAACAAAAGATGAAAGACAAGTGGTGCTATCGCGAAGAAACTCCTTCCCCTAAAGATTCAGGTATTTCAAACGGTTGAAGGTAAGATTCCGGGAAATAATCAAAATATTTCTCAGTAAAATCCAACCTACAACAGAAAAATTGCGTTGATAGAAACTATGGAAACTTTTAATTTGAATTAAGTTTCCATAGTTTTGTGCTGTTATGGAAGAACTAGAAACCAAAGAGAAGATTTTAAAGGGAGCCGAGGGCCTCTTTACCCGATATGGGATACGGAGTATTTCCATGGATGATATCGCCCACCATTTGTCCGTCTCCAAAAAAACGCTGTATCAGCATTTTGCCGACAAAGATGAACTCGTCACAATGGTTACGGAAGCGCATATGGCCAGCAGCAAAAAGATGTATGAGGCCATCCGGAAGCATTCTGAAAACTCAATCGACGAATTACACAAAATCGGGATGCAGGTGCGCCGGCACATGGAAGAGCAAAACCCTTCGCTGCTCTTTGATATTCAAAAGTTTCACCCGAAAGCATGGAGTGTGTGGGTGGAGTATAAAGACAACTTTATTCATAGCGCCATCGTACGGAATATTAAGCAAGGGATAAAAGACGGTTTGATCCGCCCTGAAGTGAGTGCCGAAATTTTTGCGCAATTCCGGTTGGCCACAATTCAGATTTGCTCTGACGAACAATATTTTCCGCACGGTAAATTCAATATGGCCGAAGTGCAGTCGCAAGTGTTCGAGCAATTTGTTTACGGCATCTGTACCGAAAAAGGAAAAAAACTTTATCAGAAATACAAAGAAACCAATCACCAACCTCATTTAAATTCAGTCTTATGAAGTCAGTTTACAGAATAAGCTTTTTTGTCGCGGCCTGGCTTATGGCAAATCAACTCACCGCGCAAACACAGCCAGCTCAGTCGTTTACGCTGGAGCAGTGTATTGACTATGCCATTAAAAACTCTGTGACCATGCAAAATTCAATTCTTGATCAGGAAATTGCAGTATCACGAGTACGAGAGACGATTGGCATTGGCTTGCCCCAAATTAGCGGAAGTGTTAATGCAACCAATAACCCACAGCTGCCCCGTTTTTTTGGGCAAAAGCAAACTTTATATGGCTTTGTCAATTCAGCGGCTAACCCAATTCCCTACAGCAGCTTTTTCCCAACGCTGAGCGATAACACTGCTTTGGCCGCTCAAAACTTTTTCCAGTTAAAGAATAGCCTTAGCGGAAGCGTCACGATTAATCAGTTGATCTTTAATGTATCTTATTTGGTGGGCCTTAGAGCTTCTTCAGCCTATAAAGATCTTGCTATAAAAACCACAGCCCAAAACAAAGAGCAGACCATTGAACAAATAATAAAATCATTTTATGCTGCTCTAATTAATCAAGAGAGAATGAAGCTGTTTGAAAATAATATTGAACGGGTTGATTCTTTGTTGAAAAACACGATCGCCTTAAATACCAACGGATTTGCTGAGAGCATTGATGTCGACCGAACTCAAGTTTCTTTAAACAACCTGATCACTGAGAAAGCAAAGTTTGAACGATTACAGGTATTAAGTGTTGAGGTACTGAAGTTTCAAATGAACTACCCTATGAATCAGTCCCTGGAACTGAACGGAAGCATATCTGAAATCACGACGGACGTTGAATTGGATAGCTATTTAAAGGAATGGGACTATAAAACAAGACCTGATTACCAAGTACTGGAAACCAACCGTAGTCTCCAAAATCTAAACATAAAAAATAAGTATGCGGCGGGGATGCCCGTGTTAAGTGCTAGCGCAAACCTGGGATACAGCAAGCAATCAACCACGTTTGGTGATCTATTCAGCAAAGCGCCAAATGTACCAGAGATGAGTGGCATTGGTGTTAGCAAGCTCTACCCCTATAGTTCGGTTGGTATGACGTTGAATGTACCCATTTTCAGCGGCCTTCAGCGAACGTATCAACTGCAGCAGGAGAAAATAAAGCTGCAAAAGATTGACAACAGCTTCAAATCATTAAAATCTGGTATTGACCTCGAAATAAAACAAGCCGTTACCAATTATCAAAACAGCGTGCAGTCACTCAATTCACAAAAACAAAATATGGGTTTGGCTGACCGGGTGGCCCGTGTCACCAAAATAAAATACCAGCAAGGCATCGGCTCTAACATTGAGGTAGTGGATGCCGAATCCAGCCTGAAAGAATCTCAGGTCAATTATTACAATGCATTATACGATGCGTTGGTTGCCAAAACCGATCTCGACAAAGCTTTTGGTAAAATTCTGCCCACTTACGCTAAAAATTAAACTCACAACACCAACCGATATGAAATCCTTATTAACCTTTCCCAATTCAACCGCTGTACTATTGATTGCCCTACTGACGGCTTGCAGCAGCAAACCTGAAAATAAAGCAGACCAACTTGAAGTCTTGAAAAAACAACAAGCCGAGCTTTCTAAAAAAATTGATGGACTCGAAAAAGAGATTGCCAAAGAAAACCCGCAAGCCGCAAAAGTGAAAATGAAAGAAGTGGATGTGACGGCATTGGCGACTCGCTCCTTCGATCACTATGTGCAAACCCAGGGAACCATTGTTGCCATCGATAATATTCAGATGAGTGCCAAATCGGCCGGGGTGGTTACCCAGGTATTTGCCCGCGAGGGAGAAAACATCTCAAAAGGTCAAATTTTGGCTCAGGTCGACAATTCACTTATTGTTCGTGGCATCGATGAACTGAAAGCCAACCTTGATCTCACCAACACCGTGTACGAACGTCAGAAAAATCTGTGGGCGCAAAAAATCGGGACGGAGATTCAGTACCTGCAGGCCAAGAACAACAAAGAAAGTTTAGAGCGAAGACTCGCCACCCTGCAAGAACAAAATGAAATGACTAAAATAAAATCACCGATCACGGGTACCGTGGAGGCTGTCAATATTAAAGTGGGTGAAAATGTAGCGCCTGGTGTACCGGTGTTTCGAGTCATCAATACCACGGATCTAAAGGCTTCAGCAAAAGTTTCGGAGTCTTTTATTACCACTATTGAAAATGGAGACAAAGTAAATGTTTCCTTTCCGGATCTGGAGAAAAGCATTGACGCGAAAGTTACCTTTGTGGGGCGCAACATTGATGCACTCACGCGCTCCTTCCCATTGGAAGTGAAACTTCCTTCCGCTTCCTTTTTACGCCCTAACATGACCGCTGTTTTGCGCATCATATTTCACACCGAACCAGTGGCGCTGTGTGTACCGGTGAATGTTGTTCAGGATGTTAATGGGCAAAAAATAGTATACGTAGCGGAAACCGATGGTCAAAATTTAGTGGCTCGCAGAAAAGTTGTTGAGGTGGTTGGGGTCTATGACAATCTCGCCCAAATCAAATCGGGATTGAAAGTGGGGGACAAAATTATTACTGTCGGCTATCAGGGATTGAATGATGGCGAACTCCTTAAAAACTAAGACACAAGAAGTAAGCCATAAGCATTCTTGTATCTAAAGTCTAACTACTAAAGTCTAAAAACATGAAAGACACCGAAAAAGAATTTAAGCCTACCAGTTGGTCGATCGACAACAAGGTAGCCATCTACGTGGCAACGGCCATTATCTGCTTGGCCGGCATCATGACCTATAATAGCTTACCCAAAGAGAATTTCCCGGAAGTTGTTTTTCCCCAAATTTATGTGGCTACCGTCTTTCCGGGGGCCTCTCCCGAAGATGTAGAAAATTTGGTTACCAAGCAGATTGAAAAGCAAGTGAAATCCATTGCGGGCATTAAGAAGATCACCAGCAATTCCGTTCAGGATTTCTCCAATGTGATTATTGAATTTGAAACGGATGTGGAGGTCAAAGAGGCAAAAAGAGAGGTGCAGGAAGCTGTCGACAAAGCTAAAACCGATTTACCCCCGGTGCCCTCCAGTTTGCCCAATGAGCCTCAAGTGATCGACATCGACATCTCGGCCGTTCCGATCATGAACGTTAACTTATCGGGTGACTATGATTTGCAGACGCTGAAAAAATATGCCGATCAAATGCAAGACCGTATTGAGGCACTTACCGAAATCCGAAGGGTTGACATTGTTGGTGCGCTTGATCGAGAGATCCAGATCAATGTGGATATGTTCAAATTGGCTTTGGCCGGCGTTAGCCTTGACGACATTTCCGGTTCAATCGGGTATGAAAATAAAATTATATCCAGCGGTGAATTATCGGTGGACGGGATGAAACGTTCCTTGAGTGTGAACGGGGAATATACCAATGCCGGTCAAATCGGGAACACCGTGATCGGTTCGATCAAAGGCGGAAAAATCTATTTGAAAGATGTGGCGGAGGTAATTGACACCCACAAAGAACAGGAAAGTTTTGCACGCCTTGACGGCAAAAATGTAGTGACCTTAAACGTTGTGAAAAGAGGCGGAGAAAACCTGATCCATGCTTCCGATAAGATTAACGAAATCGTAAAAGATTTTGAAGATAATATTTTGCCCCCCGGGTTAAAGATCACCGTTACCGCGGATCAGTCCAAAAATACAAGAACGACATTGCATGATCTGATCAACACCATCATTATCGGGTTCGTATTGGTGACCATCATCCTTATGTTTTTCATGGGCGCTACGAATGCAATTTTTGTTGGCTTGTCAGTACCCATCTCCAGCTTTATTGCGTTTTTGGTTTTCCCATCCATTGGATTCAGCTTGAACCTGATGACCCTATTTTCTTTCTTGCTCGCCCTGGGGATTGTGGTGGATGACGCCATCGTTGTGATTGAAAATACCCATCGGGTTTTTGACAATGGAAAAGTGCCGATTCGCAAAGCGGCAAAGATTGCAGCAGGGGAAGTTTTTCTTCCCGTGCTTTCCGGAACACTGGTTGTGTTAGCTCCGTTTGTTCCCCTTGCCTTTTGGCCGGGCACCATTGGTGAGTTTATGTTTTTCTTACCCGTTACTTTAATTATTGCCTTACTTGCTTCTCTTGTTGTTGCCTATATTATCAATCCGGTTTTTGCCGCCGACTTTATGGGTGTACACGATCACGATCATAGCCGCAAAAAATTTACCAAAGGATTCAAAATTAGCTTGGTCATTTTTGCAGCCGTTGCGCTATTGTTTTACATCACCGGATCGTTCGGTTTAGGAAACTTTACCATTTTCATTTTTGGAATCTATTCCCTGCACCGATTTGTCTTAGAACAAGTGATTTCCAACTTCCAGACCAACGGCTGGCCCCGTGTTCAACAATCGTACATGAAGCTGATTGCCTGGTGCCTTGAAGGTTATCGGCCGGCCCTTGTCATCGTGTCTATTATTTTTTTATTCATATTCTCGATCGTGTTCACGGGCATTCGCAAACCTCCCGTGGTATTTTTTCCGAAGGGCGACCCTAATTTTATCTTTACCTACATTCGCATGCCGATTGGCACCGACCAACGGGTAACGGATTCGGTTACCCATGTTATTGAGAGACGCGTTACCGATCTGGTTAATGCCGGAGGCAAGAAAAATGAAATTGTAGAATCAATTATCTCCAACGTGGCCATCGGGGCGAGCGAAAATCAATTTGACAATGGAACTCAGGCAAGTCCGCATTTAGGCAAAGTAGCGGTGGCATTCGTCAGTTTTGATAAACGCAACGGGCAATCCACCCGGGACTATCTTGATAAAATACGCGAGGCAGTAAAAGGTCTAAAGGGTGTTGAAGTTTCAGTTGACCAGGAGGCAGGTGGCCCTCCTTCGGGCAAACCGATCAGTATTGAAATTTCGGCCGATAATTTTGGCGTGCTGGTGGCCACTGCTAATCGCGCAAAAAAATATTTAGACTCCTTGCAAATTCCCGGCATCGAAGAATTAAAATCGGACTTTCAAAGCGACAAGCCGGAAATCACCATGCACATCGACCGCGAAAAAGCAAACCGTGAAGGGATTTCAACGACACAAATCGGTGGGGCTCTTCGCACCGCAATTTATGGGTTCGAAATCTCAAAATTCCGCGATGAGAATGATGATTACCCCATCCAGCTACGCATTAAAGCGAGCCAACGCAATGACATTAATACGTTGATGAATTTGCCAATCACCTTCCGCGACATGACCATGGGCGGCCAAGTTCGGCAAGTGCCACTCTCATCGTTTGCAAAGATTGAATATTCACATAGCTATGCAGGTATTCGCAGGATCGATCAAAAAAGGACGGTTACACTGGAATCCAATGTGTTGAGCGGATACAACGCCAACGAAGTAGTGGCCAAGATTCAGGAATCCATGAAATCATTTTTGCTGCCCGATGATGTAACCGTAAACATGACGGGCGAGCAAGAGAAACAAGCCGAAACCATGAGTTTTCTCGGCTCTGCCGGATTGATTGCTTTGGGATTGATCTTTATGATCCTCGTTATTCAATTCAATTCTGTCGGCAAACCATTAATTATTCTTTCTGAAATCATCTTGAGTATAATCGGGGTGTTGATTGGATTCTCTTTGTTCAGAATGGAAATTTCCATTGTCATGACGGGTGTTGGTGTCCTTGCTTTAGCTGGCATTGTGGTTCGAAATGGAATTCTGTTAGTTGAATTCACCGACCTGCTCATCTCGCAAGGCGTTGAACTCAAACCCGCGATTATTGAGGCCAGTAAAACCCGTATGACCCCTGTGTTGCTAACCGCGATGGCTGCCACACTCGGCCTGATTCCATTGGCGGTTGGTTTTAATATTGATTTCGTCACGCTCTTCACGGATTTTAATCCTCATATTTTCTTCGGAGGCGACAATGTAGCTTTCTGGGGACCGCTCTCGTGGACAATGATTTTTGGAATTATCTTTGGTACATTCATCACGTTGATTTTTGTTCCCGTAATGTATTTGATGAGGGTTCGTTTCAAAGCATGGTTTTCAAAATTGGTCAGCAAGCCGCAAGAAGTCTCACCAAGCACCGTTGGATAAAATAAATTAAGTCATTGATCGTCCTCTAACCAGGACGATCAATTCTTTATGCGAAACCGGATCATGACCTTATTTATTTTTGTTTTAATTTTTTTAGTGATTGACGCCTACGTCTTTCAGGCAGTCCTTAACGTTAGTAAGGAACTGTCTCCTGCCTGGAAGCAAACTTTCCGGTTTGGCTATTGGGTGCCCACAGCACTTTGTATTTTAGCGCTGCTATGGTGGACTTTCAGCGACCCTTACCAAGGGAGAGACAATTTCAGAATCTACATCTTAGCTGGCACGGCCATTTTCTATCTCTCTAAAATTTTTGCTGTTCTTTTTTTATTCGTTGATGATCTCCAACGTGGACTTCGGTGGGTAGTCAGGTTATTTTACAAAAATCCGGCCCATTTACCGGGCGAAGCGATAACCCGATCCGAGTTTCTATCAAAAGCTGCATTGGTTTCTGCTGCCGTTCCCCTCGGACTTTCAGTCTTTGGAGTAGTGTCTGGTGCGCATGATTACCGCGTGAAGCGGATCACTTTGAAGTTGCCAAACCTCCCTAAATCATTTGACGGGATCAGGATTGGACAAGTTTCGGACATTCATTCCGGAAGTTTTTGGAATAAGACTGCCGTGAAGGGTGGGGTGAAAATGCTGATGGATGAAAAACCTGATTTGATTTTCTTTACGGGAGACTTAGTAAATAATCAAACCACCGAAGTAAAAGAATACATCCCGATTTTTGAAAAAATAAAAGCGCCTCTCGGAGTTTTCTCCATTACCGGAAATCATGATTACGGAGATTATCACACCTGGAGTACTCCTGAAGCTAAAAGAAAAAACTTCAGCGATCTTATTGACGCTCATAAACTCCTTGGCTATGATTTGCTGATGAACGAACATCGAACCCTTGTGCAAGGTGGTGACAAACTGGCTATCATTGGAATTGAAAACTGGGGTGCCGGCAGGTTCTCAAAATACGGAAAGCTGGATCAAGCTTATGCCGGAACAGATGAAGCGGCAACAAAAATTCTTCTTTCGCATGACCCCACAAGCTGGGATGCGATTGTCAGACCAAACCATACAGACATTGATCTTACGCTTTCCGGCCATACACACGGATTTCAATTTGGTGTTGAAATTGCCGGCATCAAGTGGAGCCCTTGCCAATACGTTTACAAGCAATGGGCAGGCTTGTACCAGGAAAACCAACAATACCTGTACGTGAACCGCGGTTTTGGCTACCTCGGCTATCCCGGAAGGATTGGAATGCCACCCGAGTTAACAATTATTGAATTGAAAAGAGCTTAAGAGTTGTAAGGTACAGGTTTAATGACGCGTAAACCTGCACCCTGGAACCGGTAACTATTTCTTCGCTTTCTTCTCTTCAATCAGGTAAGCCAGGCCCAAACCAATCCCTCCAAAAATAAATAACATGGAAAAGTATCCGACTTCTTCCATATCGAATGACCGATCAAGCCAATAACCCATCAACAATCCCAACCCTGCACCCATCAGCAATAATGCGCCGCGCAATGTTCCGGCTGAAGAACTTTCTTGTTTAAAGATATCAGGGCTAAGACTCTTGTCGATAATGGCCATCCGTTCCAGGTTTTGAAACTTGCGCACATAAATAATCGTAATAAATAATCCGATTATCGAAATAATTGGGATCATGATCCCCATAATTGCAACATCCATAATTTTAAGTTTTAATTTGTTTCTGGTGCTTTGACGCGGGAGCTTCAACCCCGGTTACAGGGTTCAGTTAAGAAAAATCCTCCTTACTGCTAGAATCCGTAACTTAAGAACCAAAACGTGCGTCTAAATGGCTGTGATCACAACGCCGGAGGAGTATCTGTTAATCGACCGCATCATTGCCGGTGAGGAAGCTTTGTATGCAACGCTCGTTGACAAATACAAAAGCTATGCGTTCACCATTGCCCTGAAAGTCGTTGAAAACAGACCAGAGGCAGAAGAGGTGGCACAAGATGGTTTTATTAAAGCGTTCCATAATTTGAAGAAATTCAATCGCGAGGCAAAGTTCAGCACCTGGCTCTATCGAATCGTTTTTAATACTGCCATCAGCTACAAAAGAAAGAACCAACTACAATTTCATAGCCTTGAAAACAGTATTGTGGCTCATCACGGGGATGCAGAACAAAATTTGGAAAAAGAAGATAGACAGGTTTTTATCGCTCAAGCTTTGGAAAAACTATCAGAAGCAGATCGTTTAGCTGTTCATCTCTATTATATAAAGGAGTATTCGCTGGAAGAAACAGCGGAGATACTCAACCAAAATATCAACACCTTAAAGGTAAGGGTTCACCGGGCAAGGCAAAGATTAGCTGACGAATTGAGAAAGATTTTACACGAAGAAGCGTTAACTTTATAATTATGGAGAATTTAACTGACGATCAATTACTCGATTTCCTTGATGGCACCGGTCACGAAACCGAAAAGGAAGAAATAAAAAACGCGGTAATCGCAAGTGACGTAGTCAAAAGAAGAATGCAAGCATTGGAGGCTGTTCATCGTTATTTGAAAAGGCAACATGGACTTGAGTCACCGTCCAAAAATTTCACGGAGAAAGTAATGGCAGGCTTGCACTCAAAAACTTCCTTTGCTTTCCTATCGCCTAAAAACGGTTTGTTGCTTTTGCTTGGACTGATGGTAGCCTCCGGAATTGCCATTCCGTTGATGTCATCAGGTGCTTTTGATCAATGGCATACTTTTTTCACCCTTGGTCAGGTTCCCATAAAAAATAATTGGGTGAAGTTACCGGCTTCTATTCCGTTTGATTTGAAAGTAGTGGTAAAACTGTTTCTTATCCTGAATATCATTGTTGGATTTGTTCTACTCGACCGAACAATCCTTCGTCCGATTTTTCAAAAGAGAGCGGAGAGGTTCATTTAAACAAATAGAAATTAACATTTGGCTTTCACGCCATAAGGATGCAATTTTCCGGTCTATTTGAATAACAAATTCTCCTCCTGGTAATTGCGCTTTACTTGA
>Ga0206942_1297_pt1 | contig 11947 bp, 11 predicted proteins | sample Alteio_BWOrgHeat_6_FD_153253 | JGI IMG/M metagenome (GOLD analysis project Ga0206942, IMG submission 153253) | Enriched cells from forest soil in Barre Woods Harvard Forest LTER site, Petersham, Massachusetts, United States -... | ecosystem: Environmental > Terrestrial > Soil > Temperate forest > O... | reverse complement strand
TATGCGAAGATTTAGCTACCTCCTATCAACTGGGGTATGGGGGCGGGTATAAACGGAGAGGCTCTTTCATCGAATTTACAAAAAACCTGGTTGATCAACTCAATGCTTTTCATTCAGAACAAAAATTATTTCAACCCGATGAGCTGACAACGTCAATCGATTCACTTCATTATTACGACAACGTGTTGGTCATTGAAAAGAGAAGGAGAACGATGCCTACCGTTTCGAAGACCGGAAGACCTGCTTTTGAAATTGACAGTGTGACGGCTGCCAGGAGCTTACCACTCCGGTTTCTTTATTTTATTAACGGGATCTTGCAATTTTTTAGATTACCAAGTTTTAAATTGAATCGATAGATGCAAAGGGATACAATCATTCAACGGGTAATTAATAAAATGGGGGCAACGGTTTATCTTGAGATTGGAGTTCAGCGCGGAAAAAATTTTTATGCCATCAAGGCCCCAAAAAAGATTGCCGTCGACCCTCACTTTATGATTGGAATAATGAGGCAGGTAAAAAATCCGCTTTCTTTCTTTAATTCGAGTTTTTTCGAAATGACGAGCGACCAATTTTTCAACGCGCATGCCGTTCGCGCCTTGAACAGGAATAAAATCGATGTTGCTTTTATTGATGGCTTGCACACGTATGCTCAATCGCTAAAAGATTTCCTTAATTGTGCCTTACACCTGTCATCAAACGGAGTTATTCTTTTCCACGATTGTAATCCGCTTTCGGAGGCAGCCGCGGCTTCTGTTAATTCTCCAGGCGAGATGAAAGAAAAATTTTTGAATGCCGGGCCGGCCTGGAATGGTGATGTGTGGAAAACAATTTTGCATATCCGGACGCTGCCCGATTGGCAAGTCTTTGTTCTCGATTGCGACAACGGCGTGGGCATTGCAATAAAAAAGCCAAATCAAAACAGATTGAACTACGATATCGCTCAAATCAACGCAATGGATTATCACCATTTTGAAGAAAACAGAGAAGAGATTTTAGGGCTTAAACCACCAGCGTACCTTGATGGGTTCCTCAGCGCCTTATAACAGCGAAGTTTATTGTGTTGTTGTTACCTACAATGGAAGCCAATGGATTCGCCAATGCCTGGGTTCTCTATTGAGGAGTAGCTTTCCGTTAAACATCATTGTGGTTGATAATAATTCAAAAGACGATACGGTTGAAATCATCCGAGAAGATTTTGCACAAGTTGATCTGATTTTGTGTTCTGAAAATTTGGGCTTCGGTAAAGCCAATAATGTGGGGATAAGTAAGGCGATCAGTCGCGATGCCGAATTTGTGTTTTTACTCAACCAGGATGCATGGGTTGAAGCAGATACGGTCGAAAAACTAATTACTGCATTGCAGAAGAATGCGCAATACGGTACAGTAAGTCCTTTGCATTATGCCGCCTCAGGAAAGAATTTGGATAAGGGTTTCCACAATTACCTTTTAAGAGAATATTCTCAAAATGAAATTGATGTCTTTATTGATCACCGTAGTTCTGAAATAAAGGAAATTTCATTTGCTAATGCAGCAGCATGGCTGATTAGCCGTCGATGCCTTGAAAAGGTGGGCGGCTTTAATCCTTTATTTTTTTTATATGGAGAAGACAATGAGTACGTTAATCGATTGAAGTTTCATGACTTTAAATTGGGCATATTGCCCGGTAGCAAAATGTACCATGATCGCGAAGCCAGAGATGAATCTTCCTCTTTCGAGTCACAAATAAGAATAACCCGCTACTACCAAATAAAGATGATCGTAAGGTTAACGGATGCTAATCAAAGATTTGTTCTGGCTCAACTGTTCGCGTGGATATGGTTATCGAAAGAAACCCTGTTCCATCTATTTTGGAAAGGGAGATTGTTTGCGCTTCCTGCTTTTTTCAAAATATTCTTTTATTCAATATCCATGATCAGTACGGTTGTCGAGATGAGAAATAAAATTGAAACTAAAAATAGTTTTTTATTTTTGACACCCGGCTCAATTTGATGCACTGCGAAATGGAAAAACTTTCAATCGTGATACCCGCTTTCAACGAATCACAAACGATCGCGAAAACCCTTGACAAGGTGAGAAGTGTAACGTTGATTCATGAGCTGGAGAAAGAAGTTATCGTGATTGACGATTGCTCGCAAGATGCAACCGATAAAGTTATTCGGACTTACCAACTTAACCATCCTGATTTCAGCTTATTGTATTTGAGAAATGAGCGGAATTCGGGAAAAGGATATTCAATACGTAAAGGGATCCAGCAAGCAACCGGCAATTATCTGATCATTCAGGATGCTGACCTGGAGTATGATCCTGATGAATATAATTTACTGTTGAAACCGATACTCAACAATTTTGCCGATGTTGTTTATGGCTCGCGATTCACGGGCGGTTCGCCTCACCGGATTTTGTTCTTCTGGCATTCCATCGGAAACAAGTTCCTTACATTTCTGTCCAATATGGCAACTAATCTTAACCTGACGGACATGGAGACCGGGTATAAATTGTTTCGAACGGAGATCATTTCAAAAATAGATTTAAAAGAAAGCCGGTTTGGATTTGAACCTGAGGTGACGGCGAAGATTTCGAAAATTCCGGGGATACGGATTTACGAAGTGGGAATTTCATACTATGGAAGGACTTACAATGAAGGGAAGAAAATTAATTGGAAAGACGGTTTACGGGCAATCTATTGTATTATCCTTTATAATATTTTTTCCAAGTGAAAGAAATAAATTTTCAGTTCAAATCCATGAGGTAAACCGATGCGCTGTACGATTTTCCCGATAACAGAACTTCTCCTCGCTTTTTTGCGCATTGAATAATGTAGTCGTCTTCTGCTACGCCTGAAGGGTTTGTATAAAGATGGGAAAAAATAAACCAGACACGACCGGTGAGCGGCGTGATCTGTTTTTCATAGTTAGAAAAATTACTCCTTGACTCTGTGCCATAAAAAACGGGAGTGCCTGCGGGAATATATTTTGTCTTATAAAAATCAAAAACACCATCTACGGGATAGTAAACATAAACCTTGTCGCCAACTTTAAAGTTGGATTTTAAGATCGCGAGATCTTTTTTCATGTCTTCTGTGGGGTAAGGAAAATTGGTAAGTGTGATAACGAGTTGAGTAATGAGTATTAATGCCACGGCGATTCCAATCACTCTTTTTGAATCAAAAAGTTTAGCTCCGGAACTGACCATGAAAAAAAAACCACCTGCGATAAAAAGAAAAAGAGGGAAAGTTTGATATAAAATCAGTCGGTGATAAAACGGGTATTTGGATAGCCCCGAGACGATGAGATGAGTGATCAGTGTTATTAAAAGCAAAAGCAATTGGTATTTCTTTTGTTTAATGAAGTAGATAATTCCGGCGAAAAAGCTAATCCCAAAAGGAACCCACAGCACATAATGTTTATTGGAGAACCCCAACGAAAACGAAATCATATCCCTGAAGTGCTGAAAGAACCACGCGAATTGATGAACGTTGTGCGGCAATAAAGGCATAAAATGTTCACTCCAATAAGTTGCCATCGGCGCTTGGTTGGGATTGTTTGCAATGGTTGCAAAATATAATCCGATGAATGACAATCCCCAGAAAATCCAAATAATCAGTATTTTAATTCTTTCGAGGGTAGACAATTTGTTCAATGAAAATAGCCAGTAAACACTAATTGCAAAAAGAACAAACAAACTGGTGTGTGAAAGCCATATCGAGATGGTGCCGATAACCCCTAAAAGAAATAACTTGTTTTGCCGGATACGGTCTTGTTTCGTGAAAAGAATAGAAATCAACAGGAGGTGAATCAAAAGATCACTTGAATATTGCTTGACCGCGACGGCATAAAAAATTAAATGCCGGTTTAAAGCCATTAAGCCGACTCCCATTATGGTGATGTAACTGTTCGTGTGGGTTTTTAGAAAATGATAAAATACGATCAATGAAAGGCAACTGGAGACGACTGCGAAATAACGAATGGCATATTCATTTTGCCCAAAGACCATCAGGTTGACTTTTTCAACCAGTAGAAACAAGGGCGGTGCCACCTGTACATGCGCCAGCGGTTTAAGGATATCGGTGATATTCCGGTTGACAAGGTTGATAATTAAATGACCCTCATCTTCACGTAGCCCCTGGTTCATGAAAAATTGAATGGCCCTCAGCAAAATGCCAACACCGACAAGGATTTTAGCATAATCAACGGCTGAGGCCTTGATCAAGGAAGATTTTAACCCGGGAATAAAATTACCGCCACTATCAGCACTGCTCGTCATTACCTTAAATTATTGTAAAGGTTAACCAGGTTGATTTGATCCTCATCCCAATTCAATTTACCGTCAATGGTTGCCTTTCGTCCATTTTGCCCTAATACCAATGATTGGTTTTGGTTGTTGAAAAGTTCCTCCGCTTTATTGGCGAAATCCCGATCGTTGCCGGCTTCAAAGACGAGCCCCGATTGATATTTCTCGACTAGCCTCTTCAGCGGGGCACTTGAACTTACCAGCAAGGGCTTGCCGGCCATCATTCCCTGAAAGAGTTTATGCGGCACTGTGTTATCGGTATGTCCATTCGACTGATGTGGAATAACATTAACATCAGCCAGATTCATATAAGAGTAAAATTTTGAAAAGGGTTGGTAGCCGAAGAAATGAACATTGCTGAGTTGAAGCGACTTTACCAAATCGTTCAGGCTTTTCATTACAGATATACTTCCGGTTCCTACAATGGCAAGTTGGATCTTGGGATTGGCTTGCAGCCATTTCATTCCTTTGATCGCTACATCAACGCCGCGATGCGGACCAATACCTCCGGAATAGGTAATGATAAATTTGCCTTTTAAATTTTCGTAAACTGAGTAATCAATTGATTGATTAATAAATGATTTGTCTTCGGTATTGGTAACCACGATTATTTTTTCTGACGCTATGGAATGATCGTGCATCACCCGTTTTTTCATTTCATCAACTACGGCAATAATATGATCGGCTTGTTGGCAAGCCATTTTTTCAAAACGATTCCACCTGGCGGGATTGAGAAATAGAAAATTCTTCAGCATGACCACCGGATTTTTTTTCCATTTGAACCAGGTCTTTAATGCTTCCGGGTAATTTTCGTGCATGTCGAGAACAACCTTGATATTCAATTCTTTTCTTAAAGAGAGAGCGGTGCCCGCTAATGGCAAATCGTGAACATGGACTAATTTGATGCCTTCTTTTTTTATAAGTTTCCTTGCGTGAACCTTGAATTTGGGATGAACGAAATTGATTGACATCACTACATCCCAAAATGCCAATTGGTAATTATTCTTTCCGGCATCGATCCGAAAAACAGAGATACCTTCAAACTCTTGCGTATAGGCCTCGTCCTTTTTACGGAGACAGAGCAGGAAAATTTCAAACCCGGCAGCGAGCAACGCACCAGTTTCCTTTTTTACCCGGATATCTGCCGGATAGGATGCATTGAGTAACATTAATATTTTTTGACGCACTTTATTTAAATCGATTTTCCGCAAAGAAACGGATTTTTGTATGTTTGACACATACTCCAATGAAAATTACACTCATTGCCGGAGCCCGGCCAAACTTCATGAAAATTGCCCCGATTATCAAGGCAATCGAAAAAGCCAAAGTTTCGGGTCATTCACTTGAATACCGATTGGTGCATACCGGGCAGCACTACGATGATAAGCTCAGTAAAGTTTTTTTTGAAGAACTTGAAATACCACCGGCTCATATAAATCTTGGTGCAGGTTCAGGAACGCAAGCGGAACAGACAGCCAAAATTATGGTTGAGTTTGAAAGGGATTTGGTGGCTAATCCCTGCGACTTGGTGGTGGTGGTGGGCGATGTTAACTCAACATTGGCTTGTACCATCGTTGCCAAAAAACTGAACACAAAAGTGGCCCACGTGGAAGGAGGAATTCGCTCGTTTGATATGACGATGCCCGAAGAAGTGAATCGAATGGTAACGGATTCGCTGGCCGATTATTTCTATACGACTTCGGAAGTCGCGAATGCAAACTTGCTAAGAGAAGGAAAACGTGCGGATCAGTTATTCTTTGTGGGCAACACAATGATCGATTCATTGTTGGCCAATCAGCAGAAAATAAGAAAACCTGAACTCTATGATCGATTACAACTAAAGACCGGCTCTTACTTTGTTCTTACCTTACATCGTCCTTCCAATGTTGATGATTCAGAAACGTTCTCTCGATTAATTCGGGCTATTGATGATGGTGCTGACCTGCCCGTAATTTTTCCAATCCATCCGCGAACTCAAAAGAATTTTGCTTTTTTAAAACCTCATTTTATTAAGGGGTGTGATCCATTAAGCTACTTGGAATTTATTTTTCTGATCAAGAACGCGAAAGCAATTATAACCGATTCGGGTGGAGTTCAGGAGGAAACCACCGTGCTGGGTATTCCTTGTGTTACGCTTCGGAATAATACAGAGCGGCCCGAAACGGTAACGGTAGGTACGAATGAAATAATTGGGAATGATCTTACGGCCTTGCAAAAATCGTTTGAAAAAATCCATCGGAGAGAATGGAAACATGGTCGGATTCCGGAACGATGGGATGGACGAGCGGCAGAACGAATTGTTGATCATTTAATCGCCTTGAATGCAGGGAGAAAATGACGCGTTCTATTTTATCCGTTCCGGATTTTCTTTCAAAAACGCGGACCACGAGGACGCCTTACTTTTCACTGCCCCATTTTGATAATGATGGCAGACTGCCACAGCCAGAGCATCGGTAGCATCGAATAGTTTTGGCAGCTCTTTGATTGAAAATAACTGCATCAGCATTTTGGCTACCTGCTCTTTACTGGCATTGCCATTGCCGGTAACCGATTGTTTCACTTTTTTTGGGGCATATTCTGTAATGGGTACTTCTCGATAGAGTGCGGCTGACATGGCTACTCCTTGTGCCCTTCCGAGTTTGAGCATAGATTGAATATTTTTTCCAAAGAAAGGGGCTTCCAAAGCAACATCATCAGGTTTATATTCATCCACCAATGCCAGTACACGTTCGAATATTTTTTTTAGTTTCAGGGCATGCGCTCCGTATTTCCCCATGTTGATCACACCAAATTGCACAACCGTCATCTGGCTTCCGCGGATCAAAATTATTCCATAGCCCATCACGTTCGTGCCTGGGTCAAGCCCCAAAATAATCTTTTCCTTCAGCGGTTTTTTATCTACTTTGCTCACAGCCCAAACTTAAGCATTAAGATGCAATGACCTTTTATTTTTTATTTGTGTTTGGAACTTACTTCCTGATGATGGTTGTGCTGAGGATTGGATGGGAGTGGGGTATTCGTCCAAAAAAGACTGCCTCGGCTGAAACGAATTTCTTTATTTCTGTGGTGGTGGCGATACGCAATGAAGAGTCGACCGTTGAAAATCTAATGACTAACCTCAGTGGACAGAACTACCCTTCTTCTGACTTTGAAGTGATCCTCGTTGATGATCACTCCAATGATCGGTCAAACCATTTTGTTAAAACCTTGAGTAAGGATTTTTCCAATTTTAGAATTATTTCACTGAATGAAACTGAGATCGGCAAGAAAGCGGCCCTGGCGAAAGGAATAGCTTTGGCAAAAGGCAAGATTATCGCCACAACCGACGCGGATTGCACGCTGCCTTCCGACTGGTTAAAGAATATTAACTCAGAATTTTACATAGATAAAGTAAAGATGGTTGTAGGATTAGTTTCCATTTCTTCGACGAAAGATTTTTTTTCACGATTGCAGGCAATGGAATTTGCCAGTGTTATGGGGACCAGTGTGGCCACGATCAATTTAGGGTTGCCAACGATGTGCAATGGCGCAAACCTTTCTTTTTGGAAACAAGCTTTCGAGGAAGTGAACGGATACTCCGGAAATGAAAACATTGCATCGGGTGACGATGAATTCCTGATGAGGAAGATCCTGCGTAGATATCCTGGCTCGGTTCATGTTTTAAATGACCCAAGTGCAATGGTCGTTACGCAGCCGCTGTCATTCGTATCTGATTTTATCCATCAACGTCTTCGTTGGGCGAGCAAGTGGAAATACAACAGTTCTTTTGCTCCCAAAGCGTTAGCCGTTTTTATTTTTGCGGTTCAAGTGTCATGGATTGTATTTATTATTTCATTTTTCTTTGGTACTTCATCGTTAGCAATTTTTGTCATACTCGTATGGCTAAAGATCATAGCCGACTTGTTTTTTCTTGTCCCCGTATTTCGATTCTTGGCAATTAAATTCCGCCTTATTCCATTTGTTGCTTTGCAATTTTTATATCCCTTTTACGTTGTGTTCATCAGTATTTTTTCTCCATGGAAAAGAAATCGATGGAAGGGGCGACCCATCACATAAAAGGCTGTGGCTTATCTATTGATTGTTTTTTGATATTTTTGATTCATGAAGGTAGCGGACGACAGCGATTATAAAAATCAAATCGAGCGGAAAGAATTGGAGTTGAGCGCATTGCTGGAAATCACCCAGGCGATCAACAGTAATTTGCCGGAAGAGTCGCTGTATAAAATTTTCAATTTTACACTTCGGTCTAACCTTCGCATTAAAAAACTCGCGCTTTTCGTTTTTGACAACGTGTGGTCGTGCAAAGTGAGTTTTGGTGCGTTGAAGGATTATCAGAAAACGAAGCTCGATGACCGTGTAAAATTGATCAAGAATATTCACCGGATGAGTGAATTTGAAAATTGTGAGTTTGAGGAGTTTGACATGGTTATCCCCGTTGCGCACAAATCGGATACACTCGCCTTGGTATTTGTCGGTGGGTTTGGGCAGTCCAATCACAGTGAAGACAGTATCCGGTTTATTCAGGCCTTAAGCAATATTATCGTAGTTGCTATTGAGAATAAAAAACTGGCGCGACAACAGTTGGAGCAAGAAGCTTTTCGGAAGGAATTGGAAATTGCCAGTGATGTACAACGATTTTTGTTCCCCGAAAAATTACCCAACACCGAACGACTAAAAGTTGAAGCCAGCTACTTGCCGCATGATCGTGTTGGCGGTGATTACTATGATTTCATTCCTATTAATGCGAATCAGTTTTTAATCTGCGTAGCCGATGTGAGTGGAAAAGGCATTCCTGCTGCTTTGATGATGAGCAACTTTCAGGCATCGCTTCACACCCTATTGCGGCAAACTCCAAACCTTACCGAGATTATTGAGGCTTTGAATTATCAAGTGTTGGATAGCGCAAAAGGCGAAAAGTTCATTACTTTTTTTGGGGCGATCTATGATTTAAAACTGAAGACCATGGTCTACGTGAATGCAGGCCATAACCCTCCTGTTCTTTGTGATCATAATGGTATTCGGTTGTTGGAAGAAGGTTCAACGGTTTTAGGAGCCATGCATCCGCTGCCTTTTATCAACGAGGGCTTTATTACTGACATCGACAACTTTACTCTTTTCGCCTATACCGATGGTCTTACCGAAACTGTCAATGAAGAGAATGTGGAATTTGGAATCCAATCGCTGCTGGATTATTTAAAAGACAATAACAAGAAAGATCTAAAAACCATACACAACGACATCATCATCAATCTGGACGGGTTTAAGGGTCGCAATGCCTATCGCGACGATATAACGCTCCTTTCCTGTCGCGTGGAATAATTATCCGTTCTTTCCTATTCAGCATGGGAACGACTAAATTTGCTCTTGAAATTTTGAATTTTGAATTTATTTAGGATTCCTTTTTTTCTGCCCAAACTTTATCCGTCATTGATGTGGCGTGTGCCGACAGAAAAAAGAGAACTTTACCTGACGTTCGATGACGGCCCCGTTCCCGGGCCGACGGAATTTGTCCTGGAACACTTGAAGAAGCATGAAGCAAGGGCCACTTTCTTTTGTATCGGCGATAATGTGCGTAAGCACCCGGGCGTGTTTGAAAAAGTTGTCACGGAGGGCCATGCCGTTGGCAATCACACATTCAATCACGTGAAAGGCTGGACCACTTCTCTGCAAAAATACCTGGATAATGTCGCTGAATGCGAATCGTTAATCCATCATTCCATACCCGGCATTCCCCATTCACTGTTTCGCCCACCTTACGGAAGAATTACAAGCTCGCAGATTAAATCACTAAAACATCACTACCAAATTGTGATGTGGGATGTGCTTACGCATGATTACTCAAAAAGTATATCCGGAGACAATTGCTTGCATGGCTCAATCAAAGCGGCACGCCCCGGATCCATCGTTGTATTTCACGACAGCCTAAAGGCGGAACGGAATTTAACCTATGTTCTTCCGAAATTTTTAGAGTATTTTGCTTCTCGTGGTTTTGTTTTTAAAACGTTGCTCGACAACTGAACAAGAGATCTTTGCCTTCGATTTGAAACTCAGAAAACAAAAAATATTGTTCGCGCCGCTTGATTGGGGTCTTGGCCATGCCACGCGCAGTATCCCGATAATTCAAGAATTTTTAAATCAAGGTTGCGACGTGCAGATTGCCGCCAGTGGAAATGCATTGGTTTTACTGAAGAAAGAATACTCAGCGTTAAAATTCTATCCGCTTGTTTCTTATCAGGCATCGTATTCCATCCACATCCCTTTCATGATAAAAATACTGATTCAAATACCCAAATTTTTATTGGCAATAAGAGAAGAACATCGGATGATCGAACAAATTATTAAGGCCGAAAATATTGATTTCGTGATTTCTGATAATCGTTATGGCTGCTGGTCGAAAGGCATTCCGTCTGTTTTAATTACGCATCAAACCAATATTTTGATGTCACCCTCATGGAAATGGTTGGAGGGATTCATTAATTGGGGTAATCAATGGCAGATCAGAAAATTTAAGGTGTGCTGGATTCCTGATTTTCCAAATGGAATTGGCGGGAGAATGACAAAATCAGACGGGTTAAAAGTAAAATATATCGGAATGGTTTCGCGTTTTGAAAAATTGAACCTTAAAAAAAGATTTGATATTCTCGCATTGATTTCCGGCCCTGAACCTCAGCGCACGGTTATTGAAACCAAAATTCGCGGGCAGCTTGAAAAATCCATGTTGAATTATTTTATCGTGCGAGGCAAACTCGATGGAGACGATCATGTGCGTAGCGAAAAGGAAGCTAACCATCTTACCTCCGAGGCTTTGAACGAAGTCATAGCGTCATCTGAATTGATCATCAGTCGCTCCGGTTATACAACAATAATGGATCTCTGTAAACTTGGAAAGAAAGCAATTTTCATTCCGACGCCAGGTCAAACTGAACAAGAATACCTGGCGAAGGAGCTGAAAAGGTTGGGGATTACGTTCTATCAGGAGCAAAATGAATTTGATTTGACAACAGCACTGGAGGAATCGAAAAAGTACAAAGGATTTGAAGGTTATCCGGACTCGCCTAACTTGCTTGCCGAAGCGATTGATACAATTCTTAATCACGCAATCTGAACCATGACATCCTGGATTGATACGCATGCCCATCTCTACGCTGAAGAGTTTAAGTCAGATCTTGGTGAAGTTTTTTCCCGTTGTGATGAAGCCCTCGTTGGTAAAGTGTTCATGCCGAATATTGATCATACGTCAGTTGATGCGATGATGGAAATTGAGGCAAAGGCTCCGGTAAAATATTATTCGATGATGGGGCTTCATCCTTGTTCAGTAAAAAAGGACTTTGAAAGGGAGCTTTATGTTGTGGAAGATTGGCTGAACAAAAGAAAATTTGCGGCAGTAGGGGAGATGGGAACCGATCTCTACTGGGATAAATCGTTTTGGGATGAGCAGCAAGAAGCATTTAGCGTGCAGGTGCAATGGGCGAAGAAGTTTAATTTACCTTTGGTGGTCCATTGTCGCGAATCAATGGATGAAACCATTGCGCTATTAAAACTTTTTGCCGATGGGCAGCTCACAGGAATTTTTCACTGCTTTTCTGGTTCCGTAGAACAAGCCAAGGAAATCATCGGAATGAATTTTTATTTAGGACTTGGCGGCGTGGCTACTTTT